>Ga0214471_10000121_pt1 | contig 77688 bp, 112 predicted proteins | sample RVTome_5_FD_207665 | JGI IMG/M metagenome (GOLD analysis project Ga0214471, IMG submission 207665) | Soil microbial communities from uranium-contaminated site in the Upper Colorado River Basin, Wyoming, United States - RVT142D155 | ecosystem: Environmental > Terrestrial > Soil > Contaminated >... | reverse complement strand
GCCGCTGACACATTGGCGATTCGTACGATGACCGTACCCCCGGCTCGACCTTTCGTCGTCTCGGTGACAACCGAGCCGGTGGTCTCTCCAGTCATGTTGGTGTCGTCTGCGACCAGATCAGCCACATCCTCGGCTCCAGGGTTGAGGAATTCGATATCCCAATCCTGCGCTCCGTTGAGCGTGACCACCACATCTTCGATTGTGGAGAGGGCTTCGAGAGCGTTCTCCAATTGTGCTGCTGTCGCATCGAACGGGATCTCGGCTGTTACCGCTCCCCCAAAAGTCAGATTGAAGGTGCCGCCTGTTCCATCGTTTGTGAGGTTCTGGACTTCATTGCGGGCAGCTACCGCGTAGGCGGTCGGTACGAGGTCTGCTACGAATCCGTCAGGTGGATTGACATCAGCACCCAGAATCGACTTCAAGCCGGTTTCGACGACAAGCTCAGCAGTTGCCCCTGCCCCGATCGCACCGAAATCCAAGGCAGCAGTGTGCACGAACACTCGCTTGGCGGTCTCAACCATCATTCCTCCTAAACATTCGCACGAACAAGGCTAGCAGCCGTGAGAGGACTCGAACCCCTACAAACCCAGATCCGTAATCTGGTGCTCTATCCGTTGAGCTACACGGCCAAGATGTCAGGTGTAGTACAGGATGCCTTCCGTGAGAACACCAGAGACGACCTCGACATAGGTCCCGCCTGGGGCGTCGATGATGTCGGGGAAGAGTTCATGTGAATCGTTTTCGATCGTGCCAAGGATCTGACCTGTGACTAGTTCTGCACGAAGTCGGATCACGAACGTTCCCCGCAGTGACCAGCCACGCAGGTTTTGTACACCAGCATGGTTTTCGTCGACGGTGATGGTTTGTGCGTTCACTGACATGGTGTTACCTCTTGGAGTCGAACCAAGGACCTCCGGCTTTTCAGACCGGCGCTCTTCCTATTGAGCTAAGGCAACAAGGGTACACCCGAAAGGACTCGAACCTTCACCTCTTGCGAGACCAGCCCCTCAGACTGGCGCGTCTGCCGTTCCGCCACAGGTGCTTGAGCCTTGGCCCAGCTTTCACTGGTACGCCGTCAGATATCCGGTTCTGACTACACCCACCCAACTCGACGGGTACCCATCGGATGGGAGCCAAAGCGTGGATCTGGTCGGATTCGAACCGACAGCCCTCTCCTTGCAAGGGAGACGCTCTTCCGTTGGAGCTACAGACCCGTGTGCCGGTGTTTTGGGGACGCCCACCGGCAAGGCGCTTTCCCAACGAGGGGGACTCAGTTGGAAATGGGGTGGGGCGGGGAATCGAACCCCTTGCTTCGGATCACACCCGTCGCCGCGGACGCACCGCTACCCCAACGCTGCACGGGGAGGAGTCGAACCTCCGATCTCCTGATTAACAGTCAGTTGCCTTGCCTCTCGGCCACCGTGCACAGGCTCGGGACGAGGGATTCGAACCCCCACGACAAGGACCAAAACCTTGCGTGCTGCCGTTACACCAATCCCGAATGAGGGGGAACATGGCTGGGATTCGTACTGTGGAGTACGGGGCGACCTATTCCCCCTTCGCACCGCCATCGGGACTCGAACCCGATTCTGGGGCTTGAAAGGCCCCGGTCATACCCATAGACCATGGCGGCTTTGATGGAGCCTACTGAGCTTTTTCGTCCGGCTCCGAGACGCAGCACTTGGCTCAGCCTCACGTCCTCAACGATGATCCGAATTCATGAAGAATGTGGTTTCGGGAAACACCCAGCGTAAGCGGATACCACAGCGCGGCACAGACGGGACTCGAACCCGCAACCTCCTGCTCGACAGGCAGGCACTCTTGCCGTTGAGTTACTGCGCCAGGAACGACAGTGGCTCTGGTGTTATCCAGCGACCCGTTAAGGAGGGGAACGTTCCACTGTCGTTCAGTCGGGATAGAAGGATTCGAACCTCCGTTCTCCTGGTCCCAAACCAGGCGCGCTGCCAGCTACGCCATATCCCGTTTTGCCACTTTGACCCAAGTGGCCAGGGGGAGGGCAAGCTGTCTCCGCAAGCGGACACGCGCGCCGGTCTCCACCAGGGCGAGTTTTACGACATCCCGAGTCGGGTGAGTGTGACCCTCACTGCCAGGGCTTACCACCCCGTACCGCCTGGGGGAATCGAACCCCCGTCACCGGGCTGAGAACCCGACATCATCAACCATTAGACCAAGGCGGCGAGCGCTTGAGAGGAAGGGCTTGAACCTCCAACCTCCTGATCCAGAGTCAGGCGTTCTACCATTGAACTACTCTCAAAGGTGAGCAGCGAGCGCCAGATGATCGTCCACGATCCGCCTCGACTGAGTGGTCGAGGTCAGGAATCGAACCTGATTCTTCGTCGTCAATTTCGCTATACCTGTTGGACTCTTGCCTCGCGCTGTGAGCCGCCGTCCTATGACGGTTGAGATGGCTAATTCCACTTGAGATCTGTTCCTTCGAGATGCTGCTCGTCGAGGGTCACGCGGGATTCGAACCCGCCCCTTCTGCTTGGAAGGCAGAGGTGCTTGACCACTGACACCAGTGACCCGTGTCCCGATAACGTTCGGGACCGACGTTCTCTCATTATCCACATGCCAAAATGCCTAAGCAGGTCAGGCAGGAGTCGAACCCAACCCTCACGGCTTTGGAGACCGTTACGCCCCACGGCGACTGACCTATCCGGCAGAGTCTAACCCACTATCGTGCTATCACGCAAGGAGTTTTTGTGATCGACACGATTCGCTGGGAAGTCACCTACCAGAACGGGACACAACTACTGGAATCCCGAGGAGCCAGGTACGAGTTGATCGATCGTACGAATGTGCGCAGTTTCCTCCTTCGAGATCATGAAGGTCCCATAGTCGAACTGGTGGCTGATGGTGGGCGGAACGGCCACAACCTTTTCTATCGGCGGCGCACGGTCATTCTCGATGGAGAAACCAAAATGCTGTTCGTGGTCGGGTGGATACCCCAAGGACCCTTTTTGGCTGTGGACCCCGGAGATCATCAGGTGTATCAGTCGGCAACCCTGGTCCATGGTGACCCCGTTTTCTACCCACCCCTCCCCTTCTCGTTCGAACGTTTCACCGTGTTGACCCCGTCACGGATCATCAACCCTGCCCACGAACGGATCGACTGAGTCTGAAAGACCATCCTGGTCGATGTTTGTGGGTAAGCTATCGTATGAACGTTTCCCGATCGAGGTGACAGGATTATGACAACTGAATTTCGTGGTGGGTGGCCAGTCCTCATGGAGCACAACTCCGAAACAGGGTTGCCTGTATTCCTGTTGAGCGATGCCTCAGAGGTGGAAGGGGAAGCAGAAGCGTTGGAAGCGCAGGATGCTCTCCCCTGGCCACGGCCCTTCCGTAGTCCTTCGGGAGGCTGGATCACCTCTGACGGGTATCGATTCGTCACCAAGAACAGTGAGATGGGTGATCGACTCAAAGAGAAGGCGATGGCCCATCAAGATCGTCATGACGCTAGGGAGAGTGCCTGATGGCTGCGACCATTCCGAACATCGCTAAAGGCCGGATCAATGAGCTTGCCAACCGTGTCAACAACAACGATCCGGCAACGTCAGGGTTCGTTGTGGTCCTTTTGCAGGACACCGGATTGGAGACGTTGGCGGTGCTCCGGGATTACGACGACTTGGCAGCCCTTCTAGCCGCGGCCAACACTGAAGTCTCAGTGGCCTCATATGCCAGGTTGGTGTTGACGGATGCTGATGTGGCCGCCCCGGTTGTCGACGATGGTGCTGACCAACAGACGTTCGACACCGTAGACTTCGATTTCGGGACTTTGGAGTCAGGGCAGAATGTGGCAGCGTCGGTGATCTCTTACGCTCCCGACACCACAGGAGCCGACTCGACGTTCATTCCTGTGCATGTTTCCATTCCCGCTGCCGTGGTCCCGACCAATGGTGAACTTTTCCACTGGCGCACACCTAACGGTTGGTGGGCTGCCACCGAGTGATGAGGGCGGGCTGCTAGATGTGGGACTCTGCCTCGGCGTCAGCACCGACCACTGCTGCTATGTAGCCGGGGTTACCTGCCGGTTCCTCCGCGACGATGGCCCCACACGCTCACGCCGCTGGGTTTGCACCCTTAGGGAGAAGCTCGGATCGTGGAAGGCGGTCCACGCCGATCCCGGATATCTCGAACATGTGCGGCCCGCCTGGAGCCGGACACCGGGTGTAACCGACTGCGGCGATTTTCCGCTCAAAGGTGAGGCTTGTGCTGAGTGTGGCGTGGTCGGCTGATGGCGACACTCGACACCCTCCAGTTGCTCACCTTCACCAACATCTCCCTGACCGCGATCACCGGCACCGAACCGGTCCTCCAGGAGATCGCCTCGGCTGACGACAACACCAACGTCCACGATACATCCAACACGACTCACACCGGGACCGCTCAGTTCACCCTGGAGAATGTCAACTCGGACCTGGGGAACATGGACACCCTGTTCATCCGACTTCGCTATGCCTGGCAGTCGGGAACCCAACTGAACGCGTGGTCTTCTCTCACCGCCAGGGTGTTCAAATCGGATGGGACGACACCGTTGACAGACCTGGTAACGGTGGCTTCCGGTATCACTACTACTACTCCCACCAACTCATCTGTCGTCCAGTTCGCTGGGGTTGACACAGCGGCGATTAAAGCCGACTGGGATGCAGCGGTTGTCCAAGTCGGGTTTGTCATCGCGAAAAACATGGCTGGTGACGCGCTGGAGGAACGAGTGTTCGCTGCTGAAATCACTGGCACCTACACCCCGAGTGTGTCCGAGCCAGAATTCCTGGTTGATCAGGCCAGCGAAGGGGACAGCGCGAGCGATATCATGTTCAATGCAGAGAAGATTTTGACGGTCGAACAAGGGCAGGAAAGCAACATTGCTGTTGAGGCCACTCCTGCTATCGAACCGGTTTTCATACTCAGCAGGAGGGCGTCTTGAAAATCCTCTACCAGTGGGCGACGGTTCCGCCGTCCGACTGGCTTGAAATCGACTCGGCGGATTGGGGTTCTCTACCCAAGCGTGGTTTGCCTGTGCTAGAAGTCGGTACCAACTCGGTGTCTGGCTGGGTCAACGCTATCAACGTTCAAGGGGTGATGTTCGAGGCCGATCATTATGCGGTGGAAGACATCCCCGATGGCTGCAAGGTGACTGTCTGGAATGACGATCTGACCGATCGGGCAGAGAACGAGTTCTACGCTGCCGAATGGACGTTCCTCACCCTGGCTCCCGACGAGACGGTTGGTGGGCTGTACAACACCAGGCAAAGCCAGGTGGTCTACATCGGGTCGGGCTTGTCGATCGAATCTTCACCTGAAAGGACTGTGAAACCTTGGGCCGAGTTCATCCTGCCCAATCCGTCGCTGGTCCGTCATGGTATCTGGATGTCCGATACCGACTTCGCTCTCACCGTCGAGTCGAGGACCCTGAAGGGGTGGAGGGAGTGGACCGAAGGGGTGTCCGAGGGGAACGTTGTTGACGGTCGGGTGGTCGGCTGATGGCGCAGACCTACTACCACCGCAGTACCATTTTCAATTTAGGCCATACAAGCGCTACACATCGGGTGGAGCACTCTCTCACCCAAGGATCGTCGGCAACCACTCTGGTTTCAGCCACCCACTCTGACGGGGCTGATAGCCAGTTTGTGTGCTTTACCAACAACAACGTCATCGGGAGTGCAGACTGGGCGTCGGGCGACTACCAGTGCGTGATCGACTGCACAGCAGCCGGAGCCGACATGACCTACGGCCTGCTCACCCTCGGAGCATCGCCGGGACACTTCGGTAGAAAGAGCATTGGCGGTATCGACCAAGAGACACGGGAACAGGCCGAAGGTGTCTTCTCAGGCACCGGGCTAAAAACAGCCACCAGCGGCACCTGGGACCCTTCGGCTGGCTCATCAAATGATAAGTTCGAGTGCGTAATCGCCGCTCGACGTACTCCCACCGGAGGGCACGGCAACCAGACCGTCACCATCGAAGTGGACGACCCTGGTGCCGACCCCGGCAGGTCGATATGGGATGGGGAAGTCGCAACTGCCTATGACCAGAATGCGTTTCGTGTCCGCACAGGCGATACGGTCGGGCTGAACGCTGACACCGGTTGGGCGGAAGTCCTCAACACCGATGCCAGCCTCCCACCGGACAAGGAATTCCGAATCCGGTTTGAGATCGAAGCTGCCAACTCTGCCGCAAGCCAGGCTTTCCAACTGCGTTACCAGAAGAACGGAGCAGGTGGATACGTAGCCGTTCCCAACAATGCCACCCCATTCATCGAGGGATCAGCGGACGGCCAGAAGAAAATCCAAGCAATCCCTTCGGCTCAATACGCCGATCTTGATGCCACGACCAATATCCTTGCTGGCTCAGGCGACAGCTTTGTTGCTGGCTCAGGTAACGAAGACAGTCTCAGCGGGACAGTCAGCTTTACCGCTCCTTCGCACACAGAATTGGAATGGTGTGTGCTCCTCCGCAAGCTATCCGAAGACGAGCACATCGCAGATGGAGACTTCTTCGACTTCCGGGTGTACAAGTCTGACGGCAACCCCCTAGACACTTACGCCGTTACTCCACGGCTGACGGTTGCTAATGATCCTGGTCAGATAGGCGGGACACGGGCTGAATCTCCGGCTCGAATGTTTGTCGCCACCGCCGAAGGTGATCTCTACTGTCTTGTCGAGTACACCGACATCAGCACCAAGAACCGGGCGGTGATGATGAAGTCCACTGACGGTGGCGACTCGTGGAACCCTGTGGACGAAGTAAACGCTCCCACTGATCAAGACCTTGAAGCTTGTGACATGGACTACATCGCCGCCGATGACACCATCCACATCGCGATCCAAGGTCCGTCAGGTGACGACGTTTTCTACTGGACGTTCCTGACCTCCGGGCATCCCACCACACCCGACACTTGGGGTATTTCAGAGACAGTTGACACGGCGGCGTCACCCGCCACCTCTCAGGCGGTAGCTATCGCACATCGGGACGGTGACGGCACCACAGTCCTTTTCTACAAGGACAACGACGGGGCCAATGACCGGGTCCGTTATCGGATACGCAACGGGACCTGGGGAGCCGAACAGACACTCGATCTTGAAGTGTCCACCTCTATACATGGGGTTCGGCTAGCCAAAGAGTCAGATGACACATTGCACATCTTCTATTTGGCTCGTGATCCAGGGGTTTCAGCCGAATTGTGGCATAGATGGTTGAATCCGAGCACCGACACATTGTCCAGCAGGACGCAGGTGAACCAAACCGCGGTGATGGAAAACGGGTCCGATTCACACAACGGGCCAACGACTCAGCCGAGAGTTTGGGATGATGGTGGCACGATCAGGGTGGGTATTGGATATGTCGATGTTGGTGATGATCTTTATTGGAACCAGTCACCCATTAGCACGATTGGTTTTACTAGTGAGGTTTTGATTTCTGATGCTGACGTAAAGATGTCGGGTGCTGGATCACACCAAGCGGTGGCCGATGCAATAGTTGACGATGTGAACGATGAGCCGTGGGCACTCTGGTCAGATGAAGCTGATGAAGACTTGATGTCCGATACTCGTATATCCGGTTCGTGGGGAGCAGACACCGAGCGCCGGGTCGGGATCATCGACCTTGTGCGCGCAGAAACATTCACACACTCAGCCGGGAACGGTGGTGGTCGGGTTGTCGGCATTCTCATCGAAGACAACCCAAACACGACCATCTCGGGTGGGACCGGCTACACCCGCTACATCGAGCTTGCTCTGACGGTTGCCGAGCCTGAGTTCATTCTCGAACTGGGATCAGAGGCGGACGCTGCCATCGATGCTGTTCTCCGAACCGAGCGAATCCTGACACTCGAAACTGGGGTGGAGGCTTCCTCGGGTGTTGATGTTCTTCTTGCCAGTGAGCCGGTGCTTGCCGTGGAGAACGGTCTCGAAGCTGACACGGCTTCCGATGTTGTTCTGGAAGCGATATTCGAACCTTCCCTGGTGGTCGAACAGGGGACGGAAACGGATGTAGCTCAAGATCTTGTTGTAGCCGCTGAGCCGGTGTCGGCTGTAGAGCAGGGAGCAGAAACTGACACGGCGGCAGATGCCGTATTAGTTATCGAGCCGGTATTCGCTGTAGAGCAGGGAGCAGAAACTGACACGGCGACAGATGTGCTGCTGGTAGCCGACCCGCGCTTCAGTGTCGAATCAGGGATCGAAGTGGACGTAGCTGCCGATCCTGTAATCGCAAGCGAACGATTGCTTAGTCTCGATGTGGCCTCAGCGTCGGATACGGCTCAAGAGTCAGCTTTGACAACTGAACCGGTGATTACCTTAGACCAGGGTCTAGAGCCTGACACGGCAGCCGATGTGCTGTTGGTACCGGAGCCGAGTCTTGCTGTTGAGGTGGGGTCAGAATCAGACGCGGCGACTGACCCCGCGCTCACGGTCGAGCCACTCCTCGGTCTCGAACTAGGTCAAGAGACTGATGTCGCCGGTGAGATCGTACTCGCAACAGGGGTCCTGGAACCTGAGTTCGTCGTCGATCTGGCCCAAGAGTCGGATACGGCCAATGACCTCACGTTGGCTCCAGAAGTGGTGTTTCTTGCTGAGACAAGGTCAGAGTCGGATACAGCAGCCGACTCCACCTTCACGATCGAGCCATTATTCAGTCTCGACCTTGGTGAAGAGTCAGATTCTGGTACCGAGGTCGTACTTGAAACCGATGTTTCGGAACCTGCCTTCATCGTCGACTTGGCTGAAGAGTCAGCCGCAGCCAGCGATATTTCTCTTGTTCCAGAGGCAGTCCTTCTTGTTGAGTTCGGGTCAGAAACAAACGCGGGGTTTGACCTCATCATCGCGGCTCAACCTCTACTTCAGATTGAGGTTGCTGCCGAATCTGACATCGCTGGAGAGGTCACCTTTTCAACAGCATTCGAATTCCTACTCGACGGGACAACCGAATCTGATATCGCTGTTGACTTTCTCCTGGCCGTCGAACCGGTTCTCACGCTCGACGTAGCTACCAGCGGTGAATCAGCAGATGGGGTGGTATTCAGTGTTGATGCAGTCTTCATCGTCGAACCCGCTTCAGAATCAAGTCTGGGAGTGATCTCCGTGTTGAGCGCTGAAGCCCTCATGGTGATGGAGGCGGCATTCGAGACCGATGTGGCCGCGGACCTACTACTCGCACCCGAACCATTGTTCGAACTTTTTATGAAGGTGACAAGCAAAGCCAATCGGCGCTCGGTACTCAGTGGAGAGTATGATCCGATCCAGGAAGCCACCGTTGAAGGCAGTATCTAATGACCGAGCCTAGAACCGTAGAACTTGGAGCCTTTGCCGCTGGTGAGGTACCTCCAGACCTGCAAATTGTCTTCACCGACTTTGATGGCAACGTTGTCGACCTGACGGGTTACACAGCCGAGATCCGTATTCAGGAAGAACTCGGAGCCGAACTTGGAATGGGGGATATCACGATCACCAGTCCGGCTGGCGGGGAGGCCACGTATGAGTGGGTGCGTGACGATATGCTCACTGTTGGGGAATACACGGTACAGGCTTGGGTGCTTGAAGGTGCGCTGGCAACCTCAAAGCGGTTTGCCTCCGACCTTTACCTCTACAGTGTCTACGACGGTCCAGGAACACCACCATTATGAGCACTCTCATCGTTGATCTGATCCCAATGTTCAACAGGGAGATTGATATTCCCGGTACGGGTCCGATCGTGACCAGCGCAGCAGCAAAGCTCGGATACATCGAAGACGGATTCTGGGACATCAGGCTCGCGGGGATGCTAGGCGGTTTCACGGTGGCCCTGGGCGAGGATCTCACACCACCAGGAACAACCGGGTCCAAATACTTCACCGATCAGTCGACCCTTTCGAAGGACCTGGGACAGGAATACTGGATGATGATCACCATTTTCGCCGGGTTCCGGCTGACCAGACTGAAGATCATGCAGTTGGCGGTCAACTTCACAGCCGAAGCCGGGCCAGTCTCCTATGAGCAACAGGCGTCGGCTACGGTCCTTCGTGCGTTACTTGACAGCCTGGAACGGAGGATCGCAGAGTTGAAAGAGCTTTACTCAGACCTCATCCCAGCCAATGTGTTCGTGGTGATGGACGGGTTGGCTCAAAGCGAATACGCGACGCTCAACTCTCTGCCGGAGCTACAGATCCTCTACTAGGCTGCCATCAGCCTGGATTGGTCCTCCATGCTACAAGCAAGTCTCATCCGGCGAGGCTTGCTTCATCCCGAATGTTCGAATAAGCTGAGGCTGTGGAAGCATCCCATGTTTTCGAGCGTCCGCCTCCTGGCCCAGGGATCGATGATGCTTGGGCCATAATCAAGCTCAAGAACTCGGCTTTTGGTGTTCCTACGGCGATTGTGGTCGAAGGACATGTCAAATGTGTGATCTGTTCAGGCTTCGCTGAGAACAGGCTGGTCTGTGAGGATTGCACCGAATCGGTCAAGCTGGTTAGGGCCGCAGGCAACATCGGGATACTCAAAGAACTCATCGAGTTTGCTTCCAAGCCTGGGAACATTGCCATGTTCCAAGCTCTCACCGACGAGGCGATAGGTGAGATCATGCTCAAACGGATCGAAGATGCACGCAGTCGAAGTTGAAACGTTCGTGGTCAGCCGCGACGTGGGATTTCCCGACAAGTGGCAGATCAAGCCCGTGGAAATCTCTGAAGCCTGGAAGACGGTTCTCGGAAACGACTGGGACATCACCATGTCCAGCGACCCCGTATTCGAACCGCTCTACCAGGCGCTACAAGATCGCTGGGAGCAGGCAAGTCGTGATACCGGTTTTGACATCCTCATTTGTGAAGTGCTCGTCGAATACACGTTCTCGGCCCCACCTGGCATCATGGCCCTCCGCTACGGGAGACACGTCTGGGCTGATGATGACCAGTTCTGGTATCTCATGGTGACCTCACCGCGCCGAATCAGCACGGTGGTCAGCGGAGATACGAAAGAATGGAGAGTCGTTGGAGGTTTCGTACGAACGGTTAACATGGTTTCCATTCTCGAAAGGAGCCATTTTGACCGCCGACAACGCAACCGAGAAGAAAGACGAAGAGCAGAAGAGCACTCCGTCCTCGACGCCAGCATCAGACTTGATCAAGGCCGACTCAGACAGCGTCCCTTCCGCAGCGCCTTCCAAAACAGAGAAGGCTAAGGGTCCTACCTACACGCGCAACCCCAAGGGTGGCCCACTCATCACCGAAGAGTGAGTCTTCCCAGACTTTCTGGCCGGGAGGCACGCCGCTTACGCAGACAACTCTGGCATGACCAGAAGAAGCGTTGCTACTGGTGTCGCAAGAAGGTCGTCCTGCCAGAAGACCTGCTCCGCAAGTACCTTCCCCTGGACTCTCTCTATCAAGAGAGACTGGCAGACCAGTTGGGGCAACTACACGCCCAACTGATGGCCAAAGTGCCAGAGTTCAGACAACGCTGGCTCAACGATCTCGGGACTCTCGACCATTTGATCGAGCATGCGCGGGGGGGAAGCAACGAACTGACCAACCTCGTGCTGGCCTGCGCTCCCTGCAACGAGAGTCGTGGTCGAAGATTCAAGTTCTTGCTACTTGAATCTGTCGATAGCTTGTGGTTAGAGTCGCCGGGTGCCGCCAGTGAGATCCCCATGATCGTCCCTCCGGTTCAGTTTCTGAACTAATGCCCCCCCGATGCGTGGCCGCTAAGACTCCTGGTGTGGATAGCCGGGAGAAGGAGAACGCCACCGGGTGCATGACGTAAGAGCCGGAGATTACAAATTCTTGTGATATTTGTAACTGGGAATCCCCCGCACCATTGATCGGCTAGTGGGAAGACCTCCGGTCACCAGAGCAGGCTACTGGTGCAGGATGTTCGCACGAACGTTTATCGGACACCCCCTATTATAAGCGCGCGAGCTTGGTGGTAAACTGAATCGGTATGTCTGGTCAGGTGTGGTGTCGGTACTGCGGGAACTACGGTCTTACCGATCGGATGGTCTGTTCGAACAAGAAGTGCCTGGCGGCGGACCTGACTGACAACCTCATGCAGTTGCACATCGAAGTTGGCGCAGAGGTGTCAGGGGCGAGTCATACCCGGACTTCCGTGCATGGATATGGTTGGGCCTTGGACGCGGGCACGATCCATCTGTCTCATTCTCATCAGGCATTCACAGCCGTAAGTGCACCGTGAACATTCAACGCATCACCATGACTGGTCCCGATTTCAGAGTCTCCTTCAGTCCAGCAGATGCGAGCGAAGCGAGGGGGGAGGGGGTCGAGGGGGAACCGCAGGCGTCCTTGACGCCGGAGGGTTCACCCCGTTTCTGGTGCCGATTCTGCGGAAGATTGCTATCCGAAGCTCTTGGCGAGATGGCCTGTATCACATGCTCATTTACCCACATGCAGCAACAGTTGGAGATCCTGGATATGAAACTGACTGCGGCTGGGGTCAACCTTGCCGTGGCGATAGGTGGTGTTTTTCGGCTCGAAGCAGCGCCTGGTTGAAGACGATCGCCTTGTCCAGCCATTCGATACTCGGGTCCGATTCACGCACGGTTCGGAGTAGGGGTCCGGCGATAGGCGGATTCAACTTTCGGTATAGGTCGGCCAGGATCGAGTAGTAGTCCTCGCGGGTGAGTTGGGACATTCTCTGCGGCGCGGTTGCCATTTGTTCGTACGCCCATTCCAGGACATCAGCAGGCAGGATGTCTTGAACATTTGTACGAAAGAGGTTAGTGTTGGTGGGCATGAGTGGGAAGGTGTCTGAAACCAGGTTACGTGTTCTTGAGTTCCTCGTCGGGTATATGGAGAGCCATCGCTCCGCTCCGACCAGAGAAGAGATGGCTGTTGCGGTTGGTCTTGGTCCACGTTCTAGCATCCAATACCACATCGACTCGCTTGTTGAGGATGGCTATGTGGAACGGACAATCTACAGACATCGGATGATTCGCCCTACCGAATCGGGTATCAACGCGATCAAACGACTGAGGATCATTGATGCGAGTGACAGCTAGACGGGGCAGGACCAACACATATGACCCATTCCTCGCGAACACCCAATCATTTCAGGCAGCGGCAGTCACTGAGATCATGTTGAAAACATTCGAAGCAGAACTCGATTCTTTGGATGAACTGATTAGGAGTGACCGGAAGGCTGCTTCTACTGAAGCGCTGCTGCGCCGGTATATGACCGCCGAAGAAATCTACAGGAGCGTCGAAGAGGATTTCCGCCGCATTCAACTGAAAATGCTGATGCTTTCAGACCGGCTGTCCAACGGACGAAAGGGGGTTGGCGATGGTAAGTGAGTACGTGCGGGTTCATCGTTCTGATCTGGAGAAGATCAAACATGCCCTCGACAAAGGCCACCTGTATCTGAAACGACTCAACGAAATGAACGCGGCGCTTCATCTGGCAGATCCGTCCTACTCACCGCTGACCACGACAATCGACAATGCCCGTGCCCGAGTGGACCAACTGCTCGATGGGGTCAACGTTGAAAAGGACTAAACGGCGCATCCTCGTATCGATTGTTGTGCTTCCCGATGAGGAAGTTTTGGCAGGAGAGGCAGTTGAGGATGCATACCGTTACGCCGACGAGGTACATGTCATACAGGCAGGCCGGTCGACCCCATCCCGCGCCTTCGCGGCGATGTCGAGTTTCGTACATGCCATTCCCGTCTCTATGACTTCGCCGCGGGATCGCTCTCTCGCCTACAGGTCGGTATGGCCCACACGTGAATATCCCGCAGATGTGGTCATCATGTTCTTAGAAGTCGGGTACAGGGTCAGCGACGCCGACGCAGTACGAACCTCCATCGAATTCAACCCTGGCAAGGTGATCACCGCCATGAGGTATTTCCAATGGGACCTCGACTTCTATCGGGTAGATGGTCGTTACCGGCCAGCCCGCCTCCCGGTAGCAGCTAGCGCCAAACAGGGTGTCCATTGGGTCAGCCCCGTCCAGACCGTTCCCGACTGGATGTGGTCATCCCGTGACGCCTGGGTGGAAGCGAGCTTTGACATTGTGGATGTGACCTTTATGGATGCTGGCCACAGGTGGGATGACGGCCAACCCAAACTGGAGGCCATGCCGGGAAGGGTGTACGGGTGAGCACAATCAACGTCGTTGGAGCATCAGGGGCCGTATTCGAAGTGATCGACGAGGCTGAACGCCAATACTGGAACAAGGCCCGAACCAAATACTTGGAGCAGTTCAGGTTCGACAACATCTCCGACCTCCAGGACATCGACAAGGTTCTCGTCGGGGAGACCCTCGCATTCCGGTGGGGAAGCTGGCTAGTCCGAGAGGCCGACTACGACGGGCGCTCTATCGAGGAGATGGCAGACAAGGTCAAGAAACAGAAGAACGAACTGGACCGCGAGACCCGCATCCTCAAAGAGAACATGGGTCTCAATCGCGCTCACCGCCAAGACTCAGAACAGCAATCGACGGCCGACTATCTCCAAAACCTTCTACGGAGAGGCAAGGAGTTCGGGGTTCATCGCGACAGCCAGATCACAAAAGCCATCGACCTTCTCCACGAGTTGTTCACCCAGGTCGGGTTGTGGGAGAGAAGCGACGAGGAGGAGCAGGCTCACCTGAAAGTCAGCGCTGAAGAAATCCTTCGTTGGTGCGTCGAGGTGGCCAAACCCGAGTTCGAAGAGATCGATGCGGCCTTCAGAAAGAATCAAAAACTGTGGATAAAGGAGGTCTCATGATCGAAGTCTCCCCGCCAGTGTTCATCATGCTGATGGGCGGGTTGGGTTTCGTCTGCGGATACGTCTTGGCGTTGCTTATACACCGATAGTGCCGCTGACTCGTTCGTACGAAGCTATCTTCGTACCGAATGGCTGTAGCAAGTGTTGCCCTCACTGAGGAAGAGTGCTATCTCCTCGCTCTCATCCAGGACCATTCTGGGATCGACTTGGCCGAGTTCCTCTGGGAGGACCCGACCGCTGAAAACGAGGAGAACCTTTTCCGCGCGTGGGAATATCAAGTGCCGTGGTGGCGCAAAGCTTCACGTCTTTTCATCGACGCCTGTGCCAGGGCGGTTGGGAAAACACATTCGATCATCCTCCGAGCTTGGGCTTTCGCCATCCAGTTCCCCGGCTTCGAGATGGTGCTTACCGCACCCGAACTAATCCACCTCAACCCGCTCACCTCCAGAGTCGAAGACAAGATCAAAGAAATCAGACTGACCAGAGAACTCCTACCTGGAGGGGTGGGACGGGGGTTCACCCACCGGCCGTTCCAGGTCAACTTTGTCAACGGGACGAAACTGCTTGGACGTATCCCCCAGAAGGACGGCAAAGGGGTCAAAGGTCTCCACCCTCTGCGGTTGGAGATGGATGAAGCTCAAGACTATCCCGAACCCGGTTGGACAGAACTCATCGAGACCCTCCGTTATGGCCAGGAGCAAGCCCAATGGCGGGCACATGGCGTGTCCAAAGGGATTGGAGGCCAATTCCAGAAGGTGTCCTCGCCGGGATCAGGGTGGGAGGTTGAGAGGATCACGGCTGTCCACCGCACAGACTGGTCGGATGCGGAACGAGATGACAAGATCAAGCTCTATGGCGGGCGTGACTCACCCGACTATCTACGCAACATCCTTGGCCTGCATGGTGACGCCACCAATCCACTGTTCGTCCTCCACCGGCTGATGGCCTGCGTCGACGACAACGAAGGCTCCACCTATAACCAGGACCTCTACTACAAGAGACGCATCAACGACGAGATGATCGCCGGACGCGACATTCTCGACCTGATCGACCCGCCACGCATTCACACCCAGGACTGGAAGATCTTCTGGATGGGGATGGACGTGGGACTCACCAACCACCCCTCCGAGATTCTTATCTTCGGGGAGGAGAACCTCAAGCTCAAAAACTTGGAGACCCGAGTTGCCCTCCGACTTCTGACCAGGGTCAACTTGCGTCGTATCCGTGCCTCCGACCAGAGACGAGTTGTCGTCCACCTGATGCACTTCTACAAGCCACGCAAATTCGCTATCGACCGGACGGGTCTTGGGCACCCCGTCTACCAAGATCTCCAAGACGAGAACCCTGATCTCATGTCGCTCATCGACGGGTATGCCTTCAATGAGAAGCTCGTCGTCGGACATGAGGACTACGACGAGGGCGAGAGGCCAGAGGATCATGAGATCAAACGAGTCGCCCAAGAACACGCATACGACCTACTTCGAACATATGTGGATGGACGGCGGCTCATTCTGCCGTTCGATACCGAACTGTTGGGAGAATGGAATGGCCAGACCTGGATACGCGAGACGGTCACCACGCGGGATGCGTACGGTAAAAGACGGTTTGCTCAGGGCGCATTCCACACTCTCGATGCGGGGGGTATGGCTGTTCTCGCCAAGGAGATGACTGCCTTCCGTAAGGTCCAGGAAATGACAGAAGAGTCCGAACCAATAGGCGTTGTCTTCGCTTAGGTGGGGCTAGCATCGTTCGCATGAAGGTTAGGGTTGGATCGGACGGTCCCCATATCGCTCCATCTGAACGGGTCACACCGGCAGTGCTCGGATTGCCCGATGTTCCAGACCTGGAAGATGAACTGGACGCCATGATCTCGGACATGCAGGGTCTCACGCTCGAACTACCCGACGAAGTGATCCAAACCTGTGCAGCGCTGATGGCCCGATGCACAGAACTACATGTCCGCATGGTCCGTGTCGAAGGGGGAAGCCGCCACATGCGATGGGTGCGGACCCAGCAACTGACCAAAGTCATGGAACTCATCGAATTCACCTACAGGGCGGCAAGCCGTCTAGTTGAAATCCGCCGACAAGACGCCGAGTTGAGTCGATGAGTGACGAACACGCATTCGAAGCGACCAGCCAAGGCGGTGTGATAGTCGCATCCGAGGTAGACCCCGACATTGTCGAAACGTCCATCGACTCCGGGCTGCTCAACCTCTACGAAGGGGCTGCATGGGTTGAGCCAGTGAAACGTGCTCTTGCCTCCTGGGCCGAGGACACACGTAGGGGCGGGCGACGTGATCGCAGCATTTTCGCCAGAGACAAGTTTGTCACACCCGGCAAGATCTTTGAGCAGATGGCCATGGCCGAAGACGCCATGGACGACGACGTGGTAGGTGGTGTTTATGACACCTCCGAAGCTATGGCCTTCAAGAAAATGTCCATGCAATGCCAGGACCCAGACCAACGTGACGTGTGGAACCAGATTGCCAAAGACTTGAACCTTGATGCTTTCCTCCGCATGGCGTGGCGGGAACTCTTCAAGTCATCCCAATACTACGGAGTGATGTGGTGGGGGCGTAAGACATACCGGGTTCGTGGAAGCGGGGAGCAGCGGAAACGACGCAAAGCCTTTGACCTTGTCGTCCCGATGGCTCTCGGTGTGCTCGATCCGACACGTATCGTGCCGGTTGGGGCGACCCTGTTCGGGGATCGACAGTTGGCGTGGATAGCAGACGAAGGAGAACAGGCCCTTTTCAGGAAGGTGAAAGAGGATCGTGTCCTAGATGATCAGCTTGTCAAACAGATCTTCCTCGGACCATACAAGCCTTCAGCATCTGAAGCTCAAAAGCTGCAAAGCGAAGACATCCCTGTTGACCGTCTCTGGCTGCTCAACCCAGTCAACGTCTGGGCGGGCACCCTCACCAAAGCAACGTATGAACGTTGGGCGCGAGTACGGATGAAGGCGATATTTTCGTTGCTCGACATGAAACATCAGCTAAGAGAGATGGATCGGGCATTCCTTCTTGGGGGAATCAACTTCATCGTTCTTGTCAAGAAAGGCACCGACGCGCTCCCAGTGAAGAAGGCATCGGAGGTGACGCTCGTAGCAGAACAGATGCGCTCACAATCCAAATCGTCGGTCATTGTCTCAGACCATCGGCTCGAAATTGAAATCATCACCCCAGACCTTGAGCACATCATGGACGGAGAGAAATGGTCTGTGCTCGACGACCGGATCAGACTCCGACTGTGGGGAAGCATCGCGCCACCATCAGACACCGGCAACAAGGAGAATCAGATAACCCTGGCCAAGGTGGTATCCCTTGGGATCGAGAACCGCCGTCATATGCTCAAGCGGGACATGGAGGCAGCCGTCATAGATGCCACCCGCGACCGTAACGAGGCGGACCTCGATGAGCCAGCGTCACTCGAATACGCACCACGGCGCGTGGACCTCCTTTTCGACTCGCAGGTGGCCACTGTCTTTCAGGAGATCCGAGATCGTGGTGACCTGTCACGCGAAACGATTCTCGAAGAGTTCGGTTTCGACCTCGCCCTGGAGCGTCAGCGCCGGGAGGCAGAGAAGGACACTCCCGAGGGAGCAGAGGACGACGAGATCTTCGCTCCGGTCAATGTCCCATTCAACTCACCCGACAATCAGACCACTCCCGGTGGTGCGGGCCGACGAGGCGGTAGGCCGCCTGAGAACCCCGGTCCATCGACAGAGACCGGGTAACCTTCGTACGAAGGAGTAACAGTGTCAGAAGCGTTTGTCTTCGAACGAAACAACAAGGTCTACCTCAACGCCGTGGCGCGGATCATCTCAGACCCCGAAGACCTCCCGCGTGAGCTTGCCTTTGCTTTGAAGGGGAAACGCCTCAACCCGGCTTTCGTCTGGGTGTCAGGTCGTTACGTGCAAGGCGAGCAGATGAACACTAACGGCCAGTTTTGGACGACCGATGATCTCAAAGCTGGAGAGTATTCGATCCAATACACACCTCTCAACGTTCTTCACGAATGGCAATATCCAATCGGCACCTTTGTCGAAACCAAGCTCGTCCACCGGGAAGCCGCAGCCGAGGGAGAACTGCTGCCAGAGATCCAGGCTCTGTCTCTCATCTGGGCATCCAACTTCCCCCAGGTGGCAGATGCCGCCCGCGACGCTCACGACAAAGGGAAGCTCTGGTATTCGATGGAATGCACTGGTGAGGCGAAGCAGTGCCTGACCTGTAACAACACCTACGAATGGGCAGCCGCACGTTTCTGCGCCCATCTCGAAGGATCGAAGACAGCCCCACGACGATTTATCAATCCGGTGTTCCACGGTGGCGCTCTCATCTTCCCGCCAGTCGAGCCGGGTTGGGCCGACGCAGACATCGAAGAGGTGGCTAAAGCAGCACGCGAATACGCTGACCGTTCTCCGGTGGCATACAGCCAACTACCTGGAGGGTTGTCGGACAATGAGCGGATAGCACTCGAACATCTCTACAAGCTGAGAAGCACTCAGTTGTAATTCGATGTGTTACTCTTCTCTCGTACGAAGGATGGCAGCACATGAGGCCAGGCCAAGCAGAACATGACAAGCTGAAGGCCGAACTGCCCGAAAGTGCGGAATGTCTGGCCGACTGCCCTTACTGCGCTGACAACCGGGAGAAAGCCTCGAAGGAGGAAAAGGTGAGTACCGAGAAGGTTTATGACCAAGAGTCTGTGGACGCTCTCCTTGAGTCCGCCCGTTCGAAGGCTGCCCAGGAGGCGCGCAGCGAAGCCGAGACCGAACTGGCTCAGGCCAAGGCTGCATTGACGGCGAAGGAAGAGGAACTCACCGAGGCTCAAACCAAGGTCACAACCCTCGAAACTCAGATCCAAGAGCGTGACGAAAAGGAACGCCTATCCACATTGGCTGACGAGCGAGCCGTGAAGGTGACCGAGGTCACCGAGTTTTCTGACGAGCAGATCGCAGAACGGAAAGAAGGTTGGGCGAAGATGTCCGAAGAGGACTTCGACACCCTTCTCGCTGATTTCAAGGCAGTCACCGAAAGCGCGGCAAGCGCCAACGATGACGGCAAGGGAACCAAGAAGCCTCCAAAGCCGCCGACTTCCAGCATTGACGGAACTCGGGAGACCGCAGGCAGCGCAGGCACCGAGACGGAGTCCATGAGGAAGTTCCTCGCGGGCTTGAGCGCCTGAAAGGGGGTATAGGCAATGGGTTCTAGCACAACAACTCGTAACTTCGGGATGCGGCGTTTCACGAACATCGTTCGTGAAGGGCGGTTCCGTGCCCCGGCAGCCGCTGACCTGGTACTCGGTACGGGAGTCGAACTCGACCCGAACAGCACAACCGATCCGCAGGAGATCCGTCAGATCGACGGCGCAGGCCCCAACGATCTGGGAGGAGCCGGGATTCTGGGTCTTGTCGGTTTGCTCTGGTATGAGCACGATTCGCAGACCTACGTCGGAGCACCGGCAGGTTCTCTCGTACAGGATTTCAACACGGCCCCACGAGGCCGCATGGTCCAGATAATCCGAGGCCCCGGAGTCAAAGTGTGGTTCCGCAACACTGAAGCCGACACCCCCGAAGCGGGATTGAACTTCCCCGCCACCCGTGTGGAACAGGTCATGGTGGCCGCTCTCGGCTTTGACGGGGCAGGCGACCTGGCTCCAGACAACCTGCTCGCCTGGGATGCCGTGGCCGGGAACTGGGCGGAAACAGCAGTTTTGGCCGAGGCGTTCATGCGTGTCACTTATGCAGACAACGCCCTTAACACCTGCGACGCAGAGCTTCTGCTCTAGGAAGGAGACCTGAAATGAGCGTCAAGAGTTTGCTCGACAACAAGGGTCGCACTCCCGAAGAGCGGGAGGCAGCCCGCAAACTCCGTGAGGAGATCAACGAACTCGCCCGCGAGAACTGGCATGACCCCGAATGGCGTCGGGAGATGGCAGCCCTGCTCACCGAGTCGATTCTGGAGGGCTTCGAACTCCAGACATTCTTCGATGAGATCGTGGATGTGGAGCGTGTTGGGTTCGACGACAGGGTGTACCTCGAAGAGATGACAGGTCTCAAGGTCTTCTACATCGCCAAAGGTGGGAACATCGAGGCGAGCGCACTGGTCAGTGAGACCATCACCTTGCCTCGTGACACGCTGGGATTCCACGTGTACGAGTTCGAGGACAAGCTCCGCAGTGGGTTCGCTGAGACGGTCAGCCGTCTACGCAACCTTGCGATCCGGCGTCTCGACTGGGGCACCACCAACGCGATCAAGAGCCTGGCCCAGGCTTCGATCACGACCGGCTCCCCCTACTTCATCGAAGGTGTCGGGGTCAGCAAGGCTGCCCTTGACCAGGCGATCCGGGAAGTGGCCGACGAGTCGAACAGCGGTGTGGTCACCGTCTTCGGTCGTTCGACCATGGTCGACCAGATCGCAGATTTCCCAGGCTTCGCAGATGAGGCCCTGGAGGAGATCCGAGCACGGGGACGCCTGGGACGTTACCGAGGGTCCAGCATTGTCCAGGCTCGCAACTTCAAGGACGAGGAAGGCGCATCCCACATCCCGGCCAACGAAATGTGGGTCATGTCGGAAGACTTCGGCAAGTTCGCCTTCTACGGAGGACTCCTGTCGAAGGAATACGTCGAAGACGACAACTGGTACTGGCACTACCTGGGACGCCAAGACTTCGGTGGTGTCGTACACCGTCCAGAACGGGCACGGCGCATCGTCGATACCAGCATCACCCCGTAAGGCTGATCCTGGTGATCTGAGACGAGAAGGCCCCCGATATCGGGGGCCTTCTCTTATGCGTGAAACTGGAAAACGCGAATGGTATCGTAGTCAAATGTTCGCAGGAAGGATGGAAGAATGACTACTAGGACGACAGTGGAACGGGAGCTTTGGAAGAATGTGTCTCCCGGTCTGCGCTACTACCTGATTCTTGACATGTTCGGCAACCAGACCCACGGGTTGGTACAGGCGGGCCGCACTTTCACGATCACACCATTGGAGCGTCAACTCAACCAGCAGGCAGCCCAATCAGCCAAGGCGGACATGTTCCGCAACGGGACGTTCGTTTTGGTCAAGGTGACCGACGACACGATTCAAGCCGAGATCGACTCTCCGAACAGTGTCACCGATGCGGAGATCGAAACGGCTGTAGCGGAGGCTGTCGCCGGAGATCCGGTTCCGATCGAAGCGATGCTGGAGCGTCTCTCCTCGATGGTCACCGGCCAGCGCATCCTCGAAGAGGTGGTCCTCCAGGACGCTCCACAGTCGTTGGTCAACCTGACCAAACAGAGGATCGAAGACCTGACCGACAGGCCGATCGGCCCTGACGGCAAGCCGATGAAGATTGTGGAACGGGAGGTCATCCCACCGCCCGAAATCCAATCTGAGCCGTTCAAAGCCGAACGGGCAGTACGACCGCGATAGGAGAGCCTCATGGCCGAGTCGCACGGCGGGTTGGAAGCGATCGCGATCATCCCGTCCACTGTCGAACAACAGCTACGGCGGACCATGGTGTTCGGCCTCCCGGAGGATGATGCGGAGAAACCCACCTTCTACTTCGCCAAACAGGTGTCATGGGTTGAGCATGACATAGAAGGGAAGCCGTGGGACTGGACGACAGCGCCAGACACCGAGGTTCAGCCAGCCCCAGTAAAACCGATCTGCGCTTACGAGTTTCATTCACCCCTGGGGCGCACAGGTGCTCAACACAGCGAAGTGGGTGACTTCTTCCCCAGCACTGTCGTCGTGACTCTGACGGAAACTGATCTACCTGGTGTGGTTGACTCGTCTTATCTGATCATCGGCCCAGCCAATACGCGCTGGTGGTTCCGTTACTTCTACCCAACGGTCGGTCTTGGTGGGCTTTCTATTTACCAGGCCCACTTCCAAGCGGAAGACACAGAATGAACGGGTGGCAGGATCGGATTTGTCAGTTCTGCTGGCATGACAATGAGCTACACGACTACACGCCTGACAAGCGTGTACCGAAAGAGGTACAACCGGGGAAATACATGTGTTTGGATTGCGCCAGTTGTGATGTCGAACGGGTGGGGGTAGGAAATGCCGCCTGATGGTGGACTACGTGATCGGCTGATCCACGAAAGCCTCTTTAACGCGATCCAAACCGCCCTCGCGGATCTCGGATGGTTCGATGCCGGGAGGCAGCACATTCCGATCACCATGATCGACGAATTCCCAGACGAGAACGCGGATGTCGCCTTTAACACGCTCGCCTTCTCGATGGGTGACAGCGGGGGTGTGCCCACGGAGATGGGGAACACCGCCGAAGACCACGAGATCGTCTTTTTCATCGACTTCTTCGCGGAGGATGACGCTATCGGACGCCACCTGCGTGGAGACATCTACAACTACCTGACCGCCAACCAGATCCAACCCGTCTTCGACTACTCCCAGGCTTTGGACCCTCAAGTGTTCACGGTTGAAATCCAGGAGGACATCGACAAGCGCAAACCCGACCGGGCCGTCCAAAAATGGCAGAAACACTGGTATGTGATCTCCTTCTCCGTCATCGACTATGGGAGGGTTCCCGTATGAGCCGAGACAACAGCTACGCCAAGAATCTTCTGGCCCAGAGAGGTCGCCGGGCTGTCGCCACCCTGCTCAACTGGCTGGAAAGCAACGTCTACCAGCACCTACCCGAAGAGCTACAAGCTGAAACACGCAGCCGGGTGATGGCGGTCATGGGTGAATACCAGGACCTGGCCATGGACATGGTCGCCGCCGACACCGGCATCATCAACGACTACTGGGCAGAAGCGCTCACGGACATCCACACGATACTGAGGAGGATCGATGGTCACTATAAAGTATCGTCTGATCGGTGACCCCGCTTTCAAGTTCCGCCTCGGTCTCGAACGGTTCGCCGGTCCAGAAATCGATGACATCCACAAACAGGTGGCCGTTCAACTCACCACCGAGGCGAAACGTATCCTCCAAGCCAGCATCAAACGTCCTTGGGAGTCAGGCAACCGTAGCGGTTTCAGGCTCACCGGGGCGCTCACCGGGAAACACGGACGGAAAGCCGCCATCCAGACGAGGATCATCAATCGTGGAGGAGAGGCGCAGGCTAAAGGGGTCGGATTTCCCGACATAGCCGAACTCAACCGGAGGGCCGCACACTGGCGTCGACTCGAATACGGTGACGAAGCCATCGGTGTCACCAACATCCTTCCCACCGGCCTTTTCATCCAGGGGGGTACACCACAGCCACTCCGCGGACGAACCGCAGGGGACACCTTCATTCTGCTCGGGGAGTTTTCACGTCGGGCGCGCGCTTTGGGAGCCGGTGGGGCGCGTCGTGCGCGGGGACCGCTTGGTCCGATCGGCCAACGGCGGGTTCGTTTCGAGCCGGGTCGTCGTACTGAAACAGAAGGCGGTAGAGGCAACGTCCGGTTGACAGCACCAGCCAAACCGATCGAGAAGAAAGAGTTTCTTCAAGGGGCATGGGACTCTGTCGCAGGGCCGGAAGGGCGGTTGATTATCGACAAATACGAGAAGGCGATACAGGACATCTTCGGGGAGTTCCGCCGCTGAGAGGACAAACGCTCGCACGAACGTGTGCTAGCCTGACGGTTGACCTAAAGGTTTAGAAGGACGGTGAACGATGGCTATCAAGGCTGGCCAAATCCTCCACGTTGGTAACGGGTTCCTAGTCGATCGAATCCAGTCCGCTGGTGCCGGGTCGGTGAACGTCAACACTGAGCGCATCGAGGAACTCGGCAACTACCAGGCTGTCGCAACAATCCGCGATATTCCCGACCTGTCGTTCGAAATGGAAACGTTCGACATGGGCACCGAGATGCACGAAATCCTGTTCAACGCAGGGGCAGGCGATGCAGCCGGTACCAAATACGATGTTGAAATCGACATCTCTCCCCTCGACATCATCTCACCGTTCAAGGGAGAGGGCCTGTTCACCACAGTGCGGGGTCTCATCATCCCGTTCCTCAACGTCGAGTCGCTCGCCTACAACTTCTCATTGGACAACGCCGGAGCACTCACAGTAGGTCTCCGTGGTGATTCGATCTTCTACGTACCCGGTTCGGTCTACCGAGAGGTTTTCGTCGGAGACGGGATAGCCACAGAATTCACTTACGGTGCCGGTACCGGAGGCGTCGCAGGTCCGTCCCTCAAATCGGTTATCGACGGGAACAACTGGTTCGCTCTCGGTGTGCTCATTGAAGACACCCTGACCACACCGTCAACATGGACGAGGTTGCGGTTCGGGGTGGACTACACCAACACCGCCACAGCGGTCACCACCACCGCCACATACCCGGCAACCACCAACATCTACATCCTCTACGGAAATGCGGCAGCCGCCACCTACGCCCAAGGTGTTCACAAGGCTGTCACTGCGGCCACACCAGCAGCCGTCAAAGGTCGTCACATCGAAGTCCAATTCGGGGCGACACAAACCTCATGGCTTGGGGTCCAGTCGGCGTCGGTGGAGTGGCGAGCCACCCTGGAACGCGACGAGGAGTTCAACAACCCCAACGTCGTAGACCAGGATTTCGACGTGCCGGATGTGACAGGAACCATCACCATGAAGGCAGCCACCGCGGCAGCCCTATTCGATCAGATCCTCGCCGCCCACGGCATCACATCACCCGACATCGTGAACGCTGTGTCCGATCCACCGCAGATCGACGTGCGACTCCTGGTCAAGTCACCTGTGGACGGTACGACAATCCAGACACTGAACGTCCCCGACGCCCAGTTCGACCCTGAAGCGATCGCAGGACAGGTCGGCAACAAGCTCGAAGTGGACTTCAACTTCACGTCGGCTGGTGGAGACCTTGACGTGTACAAGGGTGACATGCCATAGAATTCCTCACTAGCGGCAACAGCAACAGAGGAACGAGAAGGAACCCTACGGGGTTCCTTCTCTTGTATGCTGTGAAACGTTCATAGGAAGGATGGAAGAATGACGGACATCGGTCCTGTTGTAGAAGCGCACCTGGCAGACCTTTTTGAGAACGGGAAAGAGGTGCTGATCGTCTATCCAGGCAAGCCCGAAACCAAGGTCTGGATCGAAAGACCCTCCCCTGACCAGCATCAGGAATGCCTCAACAATGCACGTGCGACTCGGGCGCGCCGCTTCTATGAACTCTCCGAGGAGAACTCAGGAGAGCGGATGGCGTTTGTCCAGGAAACGAACGCCCTGGACAAAGAGGAGCTTGTTGAAGCCCTGCTTGAGAAAGAGCGGCGAATGCTGGAACGTCAAGCTCTCAACGAAGTGCTCTTCTCCGAGGAGTTCGGGTCTGATTGGGGAAACGAGGGGGATAAATACAGTGACCTCCTTGGCGCGATCTCGGATCGGTACGCCGAAATCAACCAGCGCAACAATGAACTCAAAGCGGCCAACGTGGATGAGACGAACATCGTCAACCCCGACGACGACGAGGAGATCGTCCGGCTCTCCAAGATCCAAGAGACATTCGAAGTCGAAGTGAAAGCCCGTCGTGATGAGCTTGCTGCCGACAAACGACTCGAAATCGCGGTTCACGGGATCGAGAAGCTCCGCGAGCAAATGCTCGAACAGCGAATCGCCCTCGAATGCGACATGGTCTGGTTCGCCACTTTCAAGTTCCAACAGCTTTTCTATGCCACCCGCTACATGGCAGATCACAGCCGTCTGTACTTCAGGAACGTCAGTCAGATCAAAGGTCTACCCCAGCTTGTCCAAGAGCAGTTGATGGACGGTCTCAACGAAGTCGACATCGACGTGGAGGCCCTAAAAAACTCGCTCACTCCCCTCCTTTCCTGAGCCTCATACGGGCACAGCGGGGAGCGGGAGGACCTTTCTGGCCGGAAGGAATCCACAAGTCGTCCCAGGCTCTTGTGCATGCGGTAAACGAGGCGCTCATGGTGATAAGCTGGCACGAGAACCTGCCAAAGGATGAGGTTCCACCACGCCACATTTGGTGGAGTGGCGACCTGCTGGACAACTGGTTTGAGGATGTAGACCGACGCCGTAAGCGGAAGACGACAGGAAAGTCGTCGACCTACGACGAGGCGGACGAGACGCCCTCCATGGGCAACCAGTTGGCAGAAGAAGTACGAGAGAAACTCATCCCGAGGTAGTGCGTGGCCGAGCAATTCCTGTTCAGATTCGATGAAGAAGGTCTCGACCGCATCATCCAGCGGGTTGAAGAGTTTCGGCGTCACATTCGTGAGGTAGGCCAAGCGGGAGAGCTTGGTGAAGGCTTTCAACGGTTTTTCAACCAGTTCATAGCTGGGACGAGACAGTCGCTGAAGACTGTTCGTGATCTTAGAAGCCAGATCGTCCAACTCCAGACCGAGTTGGCGAGTGCTCGGTTCACCACCGAGCTTGAGGCTCTCAGCAGGTTTCGGTTCGGGGAGCGGGTCACAGAACAGATAGCAGGAGCCGTACCTGGGTTGAAACCAGGTGAGGTTTCGACGATTGGTGTCAGAGATCGAGTTCAGGCGGAAGCTGCTGCCCGCCTCACCGAACAGCGGCAACTCCAACAGCAACTCGGAGAGCGGATCAACGCGCTCAACGAGGAGACGATACGACTCGAACAAATCCAGTTCGCTGAAGAACAAAGACTCAGCCAGGAGCGGCAACGTCAAGCCAACCTTGCCGAGTACACCAACCGGCTCGAAGCTACACGAGCCAGTCTCCTAGCGAGGGTCAGGGACATTCGTCCTGGGGGGACGCGTCTTCGGGAACTCACCCTACAGCGGGAGAATGAACTTACCCAGCGTCAGATCCAGCTACGCGAACAGTTGGCTGAGACGATCGCCCGGTTTTCACAGGGTGTGCCACGGGAGGCAGCCGCTCTACTCAAAGAGGAGATCAGTCTCACTGCCCAGGTCACGGCAGCCAAGCAGCGGCAGGTCAACGCAGAACGTGAGATTGCGCAGATACAGGCACAAGCCGCGGCATTAGACCTGAAGAAGGCGGGACGGTTCGCGGGGACGGCTTCGGAAGCCGAAGTTAACGCTCTGCTTGAAGTGCAGAACTCGATACGTGGTCGACTTGCGGCGGCTAGGGAAGAAGAGCTTCGGGCCACTGTCGCTGTCACGACGCTCGAACAGCAGCGAGCGGCCAACTTGGAGCAAATGGCGTCGATCGAATCTGGGGGGACAGGGCTGTCGCGTGGCGCAACGGAGGTGCTCAACCGTCTACGGCAGATCAACCAGCTACTCACCGAATTCGATGCGAGCAGTGACGTGCTCGGAGATGTTTTCGGGGAGGACATTCAACGTCAGCTAGCTGAAGTGGAAGCAGATCTTGCCGCTTTCGAAGGTCGAGACATTTCGCTACTCGATCCGGCGGAAGGGGAGCGTCTCTCAACAGCCACCATCCGTGCTCGTGAGCTTCTCCAGACCGTGGATAAGTTTCCCACCGAGGGTATTCCTCTACGTCTCAATGAAGAGGAACTGCTGGCGGGGGTCAGTCTTCTCAATCGTGTTCTGTTGGGAGCCGCACGAGATTTCGGACGAAGGTTCACGGCCACACTCCAGTTCGCCATTTCTGGTGCTCTCCTCTTCGGTACTCAACGCTTGCTTCGCCAGTTCTTCGATGCTGCGGTCGAAGTGGAACGCACCTTCGCTGACATCTCCACCTCTCTTGAATTCGACATCCAAGCTGAGAGGGGTACCGCCGAATTCGAACGTGCGCTAGAACGTGTCCGCCGCCAAGTCCTCCAAATCGCAGATGATTTCAATACCTTGCCCACCGAAGTCAATGCGGCGGCTTTCCAGATGGTGTCCCGGTTCGGGGATGTTGAAGCTGCGATGATCGCGACACGAGCACAAGTTCTCGCTACCCGTGTCGCCACCATCTCCCAGGCGGAAGCCCTACGTGCACTCACCGGGGTTGCAGAAGCGTACAGCCTGACCCTCTCCCACATCACCGATGACCAGGAGCGGCAGCGGCGTCAAGCCCAGTTGTATGCCGACGCGCTGGACAAGGCGACCATCATCCAGCAACGGTTCGGTATCTCCGTCGAGGATGTGCTGGAGGGAGCAGGCGGAATCGCTGAGCTTTTCCGTACCTTGGGATTCACAATCGACGAGACATTCGCCATTGTCGCCGCCACAGTTCGGAGAACCACCCAAACTGGTGCACAAGTATCCGATCGTCTCGGGCGGGCATTCTCATCAATCGAGACTGAAGAGGTACGAAACGAGCTTCTCGCTCTTGCCAACGACTTCGATGAGTTCTTCCTCCGGCCAATCGACTTCTTCGAAGGCGGACGGGAGGTTTTCTTCCAGATCGCTGACCAATTCGCCAGCCTCGATCAGCAACTGCAAAATCGGATCGCACAGATCATCGGTCAACGACGAGAAACCGCCTTCGTCACAGCCCTCTTCCAGGCCGCAGGCGAGGGCCTTGTAGGTGACATCATCGACCAGGTGGACGATGCGACAGGAGCAGCCGAAAACCGACTTGGTACCCTTCTTGCCACAGTCCAGGGGACGATCGAGGGGATCTCCACCGAATTCCAAGAACTCGCCCAGAATCTAGAACGTCTCGGTATCATCACCCCGATCCGTCTCCTGCTTTCAGGACTCGAACTCATCTTGAAGACCCTCAACGCCCTCACCACAGGGCTGCTCAACCTGGTTGAGCTTTTTAACCGGATCAGGCTTCCAGGCACTGATTTCGGGCTTGGTAGCGCCCTCACTGCCATGATCGGTCTTCTCACAGCCGCAGCCTCCTTCCGGGGGATCATCAAAAGCATCACCTTTATCGCCCAGGCGAAGGGAGCTACCACCCTTATCGACGTGTTCCGAAGTCTTCTCGGATTGAACCTGAAGGGAGCGCCCAGCCGTGCAACGGACATTGGAGTGAGCGCGGCCGGAGTTCTCGGAATCTCATCCTTTGTCAGTCAGATCAAAGTCGCAGATGGTCTGATCGGGAAAGTCGGTGCCGGGCTGAAAACCCTCTTCATCGCACCATTCGTAACCCTTCTTGGATTGCTTAACACGGCCAAGATCACACTGGGCGGATGGGTTACAGCCCTGATCACTGGACAGGTAGCAACGGGAGGGGCGATAACTACCGAGATTGGATTGCAACTCGCACGCGCCCGCACCGCAGTGATCAACGGCATCCTCACCATCCAACAACTCGGTCTGGCAGGGATACTCGCCCGAGTCGGACCACTCCTCGCCGGGTTTGTCCTCAGACTGGGGGGGGTGGCAAGAGCGGCATTCTTGGCTCTCGGTGCCTTCACCACGTTCCGGGTCGCTCTTGGTGCCTTCTCGTCCATTGCGGAACGGATCTTCAGTGATCAGGAAGGTCCATCCGGTCCCGGAGCACTGGAGAGGAGGGCACAGATAAAAGCAGAGGCTGAAGCAGCCGGGAGGTCGGTCAGTGACGCTGAAGCTGCCATTCAACAACTCGAAGAGCGTGCATCGCAACTGAGAGAGACGCTAGAAGGCGCAGCCGGATCTCTGGAAGCAGACTTCAGATCGTTCGGTCTGATCTTGCTTGGTCTGGGCAGCCAACTGAAAGATCAACCCGGTACCCGAGAGAACATTGAGCGGGAAGAACGACAGGTCGGATTGGAACTCGCTTTCGCCAACGCTGTCCGACTCCAGGCCGAGGTGGGGCGTCTCAATGCTGCTCTCGGCTTCACCGGAGACGAACTCGCCCCCTCCCTTCAGGACAGCCAACAGTTGGTCAACGCCATCTTCAACGCTCTCGTCGGGATCGACGCTATCGATCCAGACCCAGCGGATCTGGAAGCTGCTCAAAGACTCCTTGATCAGGCTCGGGCCGGTATGGAAACCGCAGCGGATCTTCTGGGTGAATGGGGGGAGGTGATGACCGCGCAAGAGATCCGCGACGAAATCAACAGTCTTCAGACGAACATCCAACTCGGATTCAGGACGTTGGCCGGAGCGCGGCAACGACTACGAGAATTGCGGGCGGACGCTATCCAAGGTCTCGCCCAAGCCCAAGCAGGGGGCGATCCTGCCGCCATAAAAGAGGCTGAACGTGTGCTGCTTGACATCGCCCTCACTGACCAGCAGGTCTTCGAACAGGAGCGTGATGCCCGGTTAGATCGTGCTGCTCTCATTGAGGACAATCGGATACGAACCCTGGCGGAACTGAGAATCCTCAGAGATTTCGCGGAGGCGGCAGCCAATAACCCCAATCTGGGGTTGGGGGCTGTGCGTCAAGCCCAGCAGGCTGTCGTTGACGCCGAACATGCGTACAACAATGCCATCCTTGAAGAGGCAGTCGCCCGACGACAGTTCGAGGTGGATACTGCACGAACGTTCACGGAGCGGATCGCTGCTTTCAAACGGCTGCTAGGGGCTATCAACGCACAGATTGCTGCTCGGATCAGGTCCACTGCGGAAGCTCTCGTCCCCGATTTCGGTAGTGGCACTATCGCCAACATCATCGAAAGTGTCGCCGCGTCAGTCATTGCCGTCTCGGGGATAATCAACCGGACAGCCGCCGAGGACGCCCAGGTACAAGCCATCCTCGACCAGATCGCAGACGAGCAACTCCGATACGCCCAACTGGTGGCACGCAACTCGACGCTGAAGAACAAAAGCTCACTCGACAACATTGCGGCGATAGCAGCCACCGCCAATGCTCTCCGTGCGGAAATCCAACTGCTCAGACAGCGTGGTGCCGACGAACAGGAGATCCTCGCCAAGGAGATCGAACTCCGAGACACTGTTGCCCAGCAGCGGCTTGCCGAAGCTGACCGTCGTGCCGCCTTCTTCCGTCTCACCGCGGGCACCGGAGACGAGATCCGAGCAGCGCAAGCCGAATTGAGGGCAGCACAAGACCGGCTGGCCACCGTCACCGCGCTCGGGGGAGCCGAAACCCAACAGGGATACGAGGCGGAACTTGCCGTGTTGCAGGCACGAAGACGACTTGTCGACCTGGCTCTCCGACAGGCGGACCTGTCACGCCGTGTTGCATCCGACCTGACCGACAGTTTTGAACAGTCGCTGCTCGATGTCCAGGCAGCACAAGAAGCTCTGAGACGGGCGGCGGGAGACCTCGAAAAACTGGAAGCACAGAAGGCTCTGGCGGAAGCCGAATCTCGCGCCCAACGGGAGTTTTACGATCGGCGTCTATCAGACCTGGACTTCCTGTTCCAGACTGATCAGCTTGGTCGAACCCAGTACATTGCGGCTCTCCGTAGTCTCCAGGCCGGTATCGACCGGACCACACGACAGGGGGAGGAACTCTGGCGGGAGATCGAAATTCAAATCCGGGGTCTCATGGAGGACGCCAACCAGGCTTTCAACATTCCCACCGAAATCCAACTCCCCACCCTCTTCGAAGTACGACGTGCCCTGGCAGCCGATGCCCTTGGGGTCAACTACCAGGACATGCGACAACAAGAAATCAACATCTTCGTCTCCGATGAAGTGGATATCAACGCGGTCATCGCAGCGATCGAATCATCGTTCGGAGGAACGATCGACCTTGAAGCGCAACGCCTGGCATCAGGTGGGGCAGGTATCACAATCGGAGGGTTCAACTGATGGCCCAGTGGACCCTCACCGACTTTTCGACCGGGACACCCGAAGTGTTCACTTTCGAATGGAACCCCAACAAGTTCGATCCGGCTGGGCGAAGCTCCAACATCCTCGCAGAACTCACCACGGCACCGAATGGTCAAACCATCCTCTTCCAGGGGAGGGACAAGGTGCGCCGACAAACGTTCGAAGGAGCGGTCGGAAGCCAGCAGTTCTATCAGGATCTCGACTTCTGGAAGGATAAGCACTATCCCCTCGAACTCAAAGACGATCAGGGGAGCGCCTGGACCATCCTCATCGAAGAGTGGAAATGGACACGGGTGAAACGCCGTAACCCGTGGCGTTACGACTACACAGCACAGGTGATCGTCCTGTGAGACACATGACCGAGGACCTCTGGGACCTGTGGGAGGCAGGCCAGTTTGTCGGTGACACTAAGCCGGTTGCTCGCGCCATCATCCAGAAGGCCACACTTCGCAAATACGGGCCGTGGCGCAGTCTCGCCTTCGGCCAAGACCAACCTCATTACGAGATCCCCAACATCAGAACGGTGACCAGAGACAACCGTCACCAGTCCGATGCCGCCTCCATGACGCTGACCTTCCTCAACCAGACACCCGTCGACCTGATGGCCAACCTGGATCTCGATCATGCTGGCGGCACGTCAGGCCCCAGCATCCGAAGCCTCAAAGATCTGGCGCAACCTGGCTACTACACATTCCGTCGTGGCATTACTCCCGAAAGTCTCCCCCGGTTCGGACACGGGCAGGACCCCGTATGGGTGGACATGCTCATCCCCAACCGGGTCATTCGAACATTCGAAGGCTGGGGAACGGATGGGGCGGTCAACCCGTGGAATGACACCAAACTGATTCTCACCGGCACCTGGCTGATTGACAGCGTTGAGTACAACGCCAATGGGATCATCACGCTCAACTGTCGGGATGTTTCAAAGCTGCTTATCGAACAGCGGCTCTACCCGCCGATCATCCCAATCAAACAGTATCCCCTTGAATTCTGTGCCACCTACTCGGAGACTACTACTGAGACTTTCACGACCAGCGAGACGATCATTCACGAAGGGAGCAAAGGTGAGAACGTAGCCCAAATCCTGCTCTGCAAAGACGGATACATCTCTTCGAACACTCCCTGGTACGGATGTCACAATCCGGTCTACGGCCACCTGGAACGACATGCTTTCGACGGGGACACGTCCACCTACTGGCTCTCCATGGGGAACAACGGTCCCAACGAACTCTGGTCATACGAATGGATCGGAGCACGCACTTTCGGGGAGCCGGTTAACAAGATACGGCTCAAACCCAAATGGGGTGGCTATGTCTGCTACGTGGGGGTCATGGAAAACGGCAAATGGCAAGGCGACAAGATCGTCCCCTACGGCTATTGGACATCTCCCGCCTACCCCAACCAATCCAACAAGCCGTACGTCAAAAAGGTCAACATCCCGAAAAGCGAAGCCTGGTTCGAAATCGAACTGCCTCGCGTCTACAGCGCTGACCAGGTGCGAGTCACCTTCACCAACCTCCAAAACTCGGGTCTGGGAAACAACCCTTACCGAGCTGCGATCTATGAATTCCAAGCCCTCGCTGACATCCCGCCACGCACCGAAATCATCAAAACGGAGGAAACACGCGATGTCGAACGGATCATCCCCGGCAACATCAACGACTACACCGATATCGTCAAAGTCCTAGCCTCATGGTCAGGCTTCTACTGGCCGTTCGGGTTGTCAGACCCCATTCTCCGGGCATGGGAGGAAGGGGAGGGAGATGGCAGCACCAGCGGACGCGTCTGGGGAGATTTCGCCTATTCAGGAGCCTATCCGGTAGACCCACCCTGTATTCCAGCCTCCTTCTGGGACAACAAATCCGTCATGGATGGGATCAACCAGATCAAAGAGATCCTCGGTTTCATCTGCTACGCCGACGCTACCGGAGGTCTCGTCTGGCGGATGCCCAACATCTGGCGTACTGGCAACTTCATCACCGGATTCGGGTTCATCGGGGCTGACAGCATCCGCACCGTAGACGAAAACAAGGTCCTCATCGACTATGGGGTCACCATCGACGACAACAACCTCCGCTCGGAGATCATCGTCGTATCCGCAGACGATCCGACACTGCACACGGCCATACAGCCGGGCTGGGGTAAGGGCGAAGTGATTCCATCCGCCGTGGACCCCGCAGGCGACCTCGCCCTGCTGGGAGGCCAGGAGCGGATAATGCTCGTCCCCAACTATCCGTTCATCTCTCAGGCTGAAGTAGACAAGTTCGCCTACCTGGTCTCCCTGTGGATTCACTGGTCATACCGGAAAGGCAAGTTTCGCATACCAGGCAATCCAGCTTTCGAGCCGGACGACCAGGTGCGGATCTTTGAACGGATCACGGAAGAGTCCTACATCCACTACATCCAGGGTGTCCGCTCGGTCATGGATCTCGATAAAGGCACCTGGTATCTCGACGTGGACACCCACTGGCTGGGGGTCGGACCCGACCAGACGTGGGTGGTCAACACCTACAAGGACATGCCTCCCGCCCTCTACGCCTACCTGGTCGCCATAGGAGAGATCACTGAAGACGGCGACCCAGACAACTTGCCCGAAGGCTGGGACCCCAACTTCACCATCCCCACCTTCCCCGATGATGTCCCACGTCTCGATGAGAATCTTGAAGAACTGTTCCCCGACCCGCCTGCTGTCGAATTCCCATACGACGACTCATGGTCCGATTTTGATATTGCTCAGAACATCGGATCTGGCTATGTCACACCTCCAATTTCAGGCGGAGGGGGAACGGTTAACCACCGCTCGGAGGCGTGGCGATACGCCTACTGGGGAGCACGCGGATCAGACCTCACCACCTTCACTTTCATGTATGCCTATCCGCCACCGACCAGTTTCGCCGCGCCGTACAGCCATCCCGGCCAAGCAACCACTGTTCGCACCACCGTCCCAAGGGCTGCCGTGACAGCCTATAGGCTTGCCGCTGGGATTTTCGCTGACGAAGACTATTACGTCTACTCGTGTGGAGCTTTCGCTGGTGTGGACCGCAAGATCTCGGGGACGAATGTCTACTCAGCGCATGCCTGGGGTCTGGCCATCGACATCAACCCCAACATCAACAACTGCTGTACTACGCCATGGGCCACCTGGCTTGCCCGCCCTCAGTCTCCGAAGCTCTACAACGCCGCGATACGTATCACCAACATTCGTACGAACGACACCAACCAGAGAGTTTTCGGCTGGGGCGGCTACTGGAAGACCAAGAAGGATTACATGCACTTCGAGATCATCTGCACCCGGACCCAGATCAGTGAAGGGGTACACACCTGATGGCTGATAATGCTGCTGTACGCAGGATTGGACGGAGTCTCCAGAAGGCGGACAGACGCCAGGAGTTGGACCGTGGGCAGTGGGCCACACTCGACAAGATCGACTACGACATTGTGGTGGAAGGGAGAGGCGAAGCTGAGGCAGGGCCATTCTGGTTCGGGCGGGCGTTCGACGTTCCTCCGTTCTTTACGTTCTCGGCGGTGGCACGAGGCGCGAACACGGGGGTAGCCACACAAATAACAATCGGCGTCGCTGAATGGTTGCAGGACGAGCAGGCCATGTATGTGGGAGCCATGCTCTGGTTCGTATTCGATGCATGTTGGGAGCCGTTTCCTACAGGACTGGTTATCGATGAAGATTTCGAAGATCACAACAAGGCGTATCTAGCTGGACCGAAGGGGAAAAAGGTTGCCATATCCGAACCAGGGACGACCTTTTTCAAAGTGATTCCACGAGGAGACATCTCACCTTTTCACATGATCAATACCGTACTGCCGGATGATAACGAACGGACATACTGGCTACTCAGCAATGCGGCACCAGCAGGTGGATCATGGCACCTACGCCAAGTCCAACAGTCGCTCCCCGTCTCAACCGGTGTGTCAATAGGCTCTGTTATTGTCGGGACAGTCATTCCATGTGCGGCTTTTAGCCTACCTCTCATACGGGTTCTACCTGGTATGACAGTCAAGATGCGGGCCAACGCCAAAGTGAATGACACCTACGACCAGATCTCGTATCAGTTTGGTTTTGGTGTTGACTTCTTTGATGAGAATGCTGTTTTTATTGGTAATTCAGGACTGGTCATGTCAACCCGTAACGGTCAGGATACTTTCTCTAAAACACACCTATTCACCAGTTATTCGAAATATGAGGCGATCTGGCGACTCATCCCTTATGGGGGGTTTGACGAAAACACTGAAGTCAATTGGCCCACCAACAATAATGACATCAGGTACATCCAACTAAGGTTACGTGTCGGATGGAATCCTCTTCCGAATCTGTTCCCATACCCTGAACTGATCTTTGATGTGGACGACATCGAAGTCGAACTGGTCGGCCCAGCCCAGACCGTGAGTGCTCCAATTTTTGATGTGGCCCTCAACTTCGGTGGTCAAGTGCTCCGCGGCTACAGCGGCGTCCATCCCTTACGTTCGTACGAAGCTCCAGTGAAAGTGTTGCTCTCATGACAAGCCGAGTAGGTAAAACGTATCCGAGTATTCGTCGCGCTGGGCAACAGATAGATCTCGATCGGGGCACATGGGCTGGGGAGAGTCTCCTCATCCTGTCGTATGACACTGTCGGAGCGGGCGTCATCGAAACGGAGCTTCTCGACTTTGGTCTCGTCTTCGAAGGGCCACCCTTCTTCTCCTACGGTGTGGAACTCCAGCCGGGGCATGTTCTCGTCGCAAACGACTTTCCTCTAGTAACGGCAGGAGTCAAAGAGTGGAAGATCACTGAGGTGGAAGCCGACTCGCAGGCTACACCTTTCTATCTGGGGGCATTCCTCTGGATCAGCATCGAAGCCAACACTGCGTATCATCTCCGATTTCGTCTTTCGTTCGAAGGAATAACGATGCGCAATGTAGAGTACATCCGAGGTCTCAGTGGCTAGAACACAACATTTCGGTTTGAATAAGTTCGGCGCGGAAGGTCGTCTCTCAGATGAGGGCTACAAATACACACTGCGCGACCGTGACCTGATAGACGCTCTCATCCACAGCCTGACGGTCCACAACCACCAGGCACCCAGTGTGGCAACCAGCCTGGCAGGCCCGCCAGCCAGCGTATATCTCGACCTCACTCTCAACACGACAGGCGGGAACCTCCTTGCCGGTCGTGACTACTACTACAAGTTCGCCTACCTGGATGACCAGGGGAACGAGACCGAAGCCTCCAGCGCTGTCCTCATCTCCACACCCGATCCGATCATTCCGCCAGAGACACAAGTCCTGGCAACAGCGACGACAGGAGGCTCCCTTGCTCCAGGGACCTACAAATACGCTCTCGCCTTCTACCAGGATGCCGGGGGGGTAACTACAGCACCCAACATCTCTGCAATCACAGTGCCAACAGGGACTAGCACAAACACGATCACCATCCCGCTACCAACCCCACCAGGTGACGCGGACGGATGGAAGATCTATCGGAAAGGTCCCGGCGACCTCGAATACTGGCTGCTCGACACGGTTGCTGACGGGCCAACTGAGTACGTGGACGACGGGACCATCAATCCCGACTGCACCCAGAAGCGGCCTCTGGCGAACACGACCAACTCGACCAATTCGATCACGATAGACCTCCCGGCTAGCGAGCTACCCCTCAGCCCTCTGGTCAGCGCATGGAAGATCTATCGGACCAGCGCGGCAGGGTCATACCCGGCAAACAGTCTCCTGGCAACGGTGGTGGAAACCACAACAGAGGGTGGGGCCGACCTTGTCACAACCTATCTCGATACAGGAGGGGCGCTGAGCCTAGGCATCCCCCTACAGCAATCCGCCGTCCCGGTTTCTCCCCCACAACTGGATGCCGGGAACATCTTCGATTTAGCTGGAGACCCGCTACCTTCGGTGCTGGCACCACGAGGTGGACGCGCATTCAACTTGCTGCTGCCCGGAACCCTGACAGCAGGTCAATACCACCAGATCCAACCCCCATACGACATGCATGTTGAACGTGTCGACGGGTTCTACCTCACTGCACCCACCGGGTTGACCCCAAGCACCGACTTTCTGACGGTACGTTTCGAAGACGACTCAACACAAAACGAGATCCAGTCTCTGCACAACGACGCCGAAGAATTCGACGAGATCCAATCGCTTTGGAACACTGCTACTGGAGGGACCTTCACCCTTTCGGACGGGGTGGACACAACCACAGCGATCGCATTCGATGCTCTTCCTGCCACGATCGAAACCCGTCTCGAAACTGATATCGCATCGATCACGGACGTGACTGTCAGTGGTTCGGGGACCATCAATGATCCTTGGATCATCACCTATATCGATCCTGGCAGTACCGACGTTGTCCAACTGACTGTCAATGATGCCGGGCTTACCGGAGGGACTTCGACGATCACAACCATCCGGGAAGGGTCAGACGGAGGAACTTTCACTCTCTCAGACGGAGTAGACACAACCACAGCGATCGCGTATAACGCGGCCGCGGCAACTATCGCGACCCGTCTCGAAACCGACATCACATCGATCACGGACGTGACCGTCACCGGATCAGGCACTCAGATCGACCCTTGGTTGATCGAATTCGTCAATCCGGGAGCACAAGACCTGGATCTGCTCACCGTCGACGACACGAACTTGACCGGAAACTCGACCATCGATGAAGAGGTCAAAGGACACGGAATCACACAGGTGGATCTCGTCATCGATCAGAACCAGCAGGCACACTTCTTCCAAACCTCCGAAACCGAATTCGGTACTCAAGAAGCTGAGAGCGCTCCAGCTACCGGAGACGGGACCACAGTCTCGGACAATCTGGCGCTCAACGATGTTGCCGTCGAACTCAATGCTCAGAACGAAGAACAGTATTGGAATGTCGGGGTTCTGGAAGCCGGGCAGTACGTTGCCAGATTCTGGGCGGCAGACGTGGACAAAACCGGAGCCTTTGACATCGCCGTGGTAGACGACCATCTGGGGACCCCTACTACCCTTGCCAGCCGCTCCCTTACTCCAGCCCGGTCTGTCTACACACCCGAATATGAGCTTCTATTCACGGTGACCGGAACAGAGGATGTGTTTCTGGTCGTCACCAAAACCGATGCGGACACCGACCGGATACGAGTTGACAAATGGGAATATGAGTTCATCCATCCGATCCTGCATGGGGGAAGCATCGTCACTGTCGACGTTGTTGTCACTGGCACACCCACCACCAACGGTGATGACCTGCAAGTCAGTCTCTGGTATTAGACCAGGGTCACGGCCAAGGTGCCAACCAGTATGTTCACCGGGGTGCCGATGTCGATCAGAAGAGGGTCACGGGCCTCAAAGAAACACATGTTCCCGGAACCCTTCAACGGGCTGTTGAGCACACAGACATGGGTCACCGTTCCCCAACTGGCGGTCGGGGCTGCCCACTGGATCAGGTTCGCGTTCGTGAAATCCGCAGCCCAGAGGACAGGTTTCCGCTGGTAGTCCCCCGCGGAAACCTCATCGGAGAGGAGACCCACGGAGGTGGGGTCTCCGAGCCAGAACCCCACATACCAGTCTTGGATCGAAAACGACTGTTGCCGCAAGGCATGACCCAAAACTAGTTGTTCGAAGAAGTCGGTGGCAGCCATCAGCGTCTCGTGATCTTATGTTTCGTACGATAGATGTGTGGCCTGTGGTCTCCACGTTGCACTGTGCCGAGACCTCGTGCCGGTTCGGGAGGTTTCAAAGCGACTGCTTCCGTATCAAGTACGAGGGTGAGGACAATAGTCGCTGAGATGTTCAGTAGATCGACTGCCCCGATCTCGACGGCGACATCGGACTCTGTGGCAAGCTCCACATTGAAGCTCGGTTCGATGTCAGCGAGACTCCCGCTGAGGAACAGGTCGTCAACCTGCGTGGCTGCTGAACCGCTGGAACCCCTCTGCGCGCGTAGCTGCAAGACACCATCGGTGAAGCCGCTACCCGAGATGTCTGTTACCTCCAGCTTCCAGCCTGGCGGTTCTACCTCTGTGGTGAGCCACACCTTGGCTCGAATGACAGGGTTACCAGCCTCATCGGTGATGTTCATCCGCAGCCAGCGATCATTGGAATCGGCGGGCCAAACAAGGATAGGGGCTGTCCCTATGTCCCAGGTGGTTGATGATTGGCTGACACCGTCGACGAACTTGAACAGTGTGGCACGTCCATCGTTAGAGCGGCTGAGGGCGTAACCATTTTCCGGGAATCCAGGTAGTGGTGCTTCAGAAGCAAGGTCGCTGGCCCACTGCCCATCACCTCGAAGGACGATTAGGGTGGTGAATTGACCTGTTGTCACCTCATGTTTGAGGAGGAGCAGAAGTTCACAGTCGGAGAGGGGGTTGTGTATCCCTATAGCACGGGCATAAGTGTTGTTCGCGGACGTGAGAAGATGCCCCCGGTTCGACTGGATGTCGACGGTGGCACTGTCAACGACAGACGTATCCCAGTCCAGGCTGTCCCAGGGGTCCCCGTTGGTACCCGTCCAGAAGTCATGGAGGACAGGTCCGATCAGCAGCACCTCGCGAGCGATGTCCTGTTCGAGGTCGGGGGTCACGGGGACAGGAGCAGTCCATGAAGTGCTGCCGCGGAGCGTCCACGTGTTGCCGTCATCGTCCACTCCAGAGCCGGTCGACCAGTCAGCCTGATCGAACCGGAAGTCGGGGTTAGCGACCCGCGTGCCGTCTATCCCGTTACGGATCTCGGCGTAGTAGATCTTCCCTGCGAACTGTTTTTCGTCTCCACTGGTCAACCCCAATTCCACGAGGGCAGTAGACGCGAAAATGGTTCGGGTCCCCGAGAGCGTGGTCGATCCGATGCTCACCCAGTTGACCAGGTCGGGATCAGTCTCTGGTGGGTCGGTCGAATAGAATGCTTCATGTCTATGCTGGGAGCCGCCCAGGTTCACGTCGAACGTCCATCGGAACCAGTAGGGCTGCCCGTTAGTCAGGTCTATCCCCACGACTACTGACGGAATCGTCGACGAGAAAGATCCGGTTGCGGTGCCGTCCTGTGAATAAACGAAAAAGAGGCGGCTTTCACCCTGGTTGGTGTTCCCAATTTGGAGTCTCCAGGATCGCTGGTTGCCAGACTCCTCCCACTTACCGATCAAAGTCCAACGGTTTAAAGCGCCAATCCCGGTGTTGAACCAACTGTCGGCGGCGGCACACACACGAATGTCGATATCTCCGGTGATGTCAAGCTGCGCTGAGTCTGGCGTGTCTACCGAATCGCCTGCCCCGTCGAGACTGACATAGCCGGGGATCTCGTATGGCGGTCCCTTGCTCTCAATGGTGAATTCTGCGGTGGTGTCCGGGGCCAGCACGATGTCTATTGCCGTGTCGGACTCCACTGCTAGGTCGAGGGCTAGCACTCCTTCGGCGGCCAACGAAATGTCGGATGCTGCATTGGTTTCGACAGCAGCTTCGACGGTGAATGAGGGTTCTGCTGTCAGGAGGATGTCTGCTGCCGCATCCGTTTCGGTGGCTTGGGAGAGGACGAAGGACACTGCGGAAGCGACATCCGACTCGGTTGCCTGGTCCAAGCTGATCGACTGTTCTGTCGTCAGCATCATGTCTTGAGCAATATCCGATCCGGTTGCCTGCTCCAAAATGATCGATCGCTCGGTCGCCAGCGACACATCCTCAGCGGTGTCCGTCTCTAGCCCAGCCTCGACGAGAAACTCTGGTTCGATAAGGCTTTCAAGAACAATGTCGGATGCGAGATCAGACTCGGTAGCAGGCTCCAATTCGAGAACTGATTCGGCTATGAGAACGGCATCGGCTGCCACATCTGATTCGGGCCTTTGCTCCAGACTCAGTAATGGTTCAATGGCCAGGATGGTCTCTTGGGCGGTATCCGACTCAGAAGCAGATTCGATGGTGATATTGACTTGCTGCTCGACTATCAGCGCTTCAACTGTCAGTCGTGTGATCCGAAGGCCAGGGCTGGAAGTCGTTATTAGCGCTTCTAGTGCTTCACGGGTAATTCGAAGTTCGGGATCAGTGGATTGAATGAGTGCTTCGAGGGTCTCACGCGTAACGCGGAGATCAGTCATCAGCTATCTCGGACTTCTGGCCCTACCTCAAGAGCGTTGACTCCACTCTGGGTCCAGGCGGCCGCGGTATCAGGATCAGTGGTGAACACTTCCAGGTATGAGAGGTACGACTCTGCGACAGCCACACTGGCTCCTGGATAGTCAGTTGTTCCTGAACGTAGGACTGGCCGCATGAACCGGGTGCCAGCATCGCTCTTAATAGCATTCAGAACCGTTTGTACAGCAATGACATCCCAGGTTCCACTGGGAAGATCAGCCAAAGCATAAGTGTCTTTCTGTCCTTCGGTGTCTCCCGCCACATAGCTGGTGTTCCCGTCTGGTGTCGCTTCATCCACATGCAGATAATTGTCTACTTGGTTGGCGTCCGATCCGGTCAATCCTGACGAATTACCATTCCCGCTAGGCAGACTCATCGCCACCATTGTCACTCCATAGTTGGTGGTTTCGGAGGCAATCGAGATATCGGAAAGGTCCCAATTACCACCTAGGGTACGGCCATAACCTGTGTTATCAATATCAGTTTTCGTCCCACCGTTTCTCGTGTCGCCGGTGAAATCAATCACTTTGACATCATCCACCCAGACTTCGACTCTCCCACCTGAATCTGCGATTGTGGCACGAATCTCGAAATGATGCCAGGTATCTACCGACACAATTCCAATAGCCGAATCAGCCAGAATTGTTCCGGTTGCAGTGCCTCTACGAATCCTTACAACTCCTGTGCTGAGAGTGCAAAACGTCAAATGTGTGAGTGACCCTGAATCAGATCGGATCGCAAAAAGAGCCGTGTTTCCGCTGTTATCGTTATTGAGAGCGCTTAACCGCCCTTTCCAGCCAACCAGAAGTGAAGCTGTATCCGGTATGTTTTTGCCAAGTGTCTGGCCTGTGGAATTAGTGAGACGGTAGGCGGCACGTCCTGACGGAGACGCTCCGGCGATGATGCTTAGTGTGGCACTACTCCAACGGGAAGCAACATCGCCCCCGTTTGCCGAATCCATAAACAAGACAGCCAATGCGAACCACCTAGCTAGCGCTTCGGGAGCAACAGGTCTCCCGAGGATCTCTCACGGCATGATAGGGGGTCCTGGCTCGGATGATTGATTATCATCGTTCGCACGAACACCGGGAGTCTTGTGATCAATACGATTCTGATATATCTGATAGGTCTGTTCATGTTCGCAGGGACGGCATCGCTGATCTACAACATGGTGACCAAACAGGTGACCCCGATACGCAAGCCAATTTATCGGCTCGCCCTGTGGATGTCAGCCTCCCTTGATGCGCTTTTCATCAATTACCTGATCGAACAAGTTTGGAGTCGGCGGTTCATTCGGGAGGGCCTCACCGCACTCGGAACATTGGTGAGTTTTTTGTTGTGGGGCCTCCTGCTCATTCTGATTCCCTATGTGGACCGGCTGGAGCAGAAACAGCTTTTACAGCTTGTGAAGCCCGATGACTCTTGATTGGACGGCGCTGGTTGTCGCGATCATCGCCTTGGTTGGGACTATCTATACGGTGCAAGCGTCCAAGAGACGTTCACGGCGTCCAAGTCCGGTGGAGGATGCTGCCGTCGTATCCGGGATCATCACTGAGCAGATGAAACGGATGGCAGACGAACTCACGGATGTTGAGGTTGAGGTGAGGGGGCTGAAGGCAGAGAATCGCAAGCTGCGCTCGCGCATCAGCCTTCTTGAACATGAAGTGATACGTCTCGGAGGCGATCCGATTCTGGTCTTAGGCAACGGGACATGAGTACGCTAATGTTCGTACGAACCACTTGAAAGGATCGCTATGTGGCCGGTAACCAAAGAGGGCATCACCGGGATCGTTCGCACGATGATGCCGTATGTGTATTCGTTCCTCCTTACTACCTTCGGTCTCGACGTTTCAGAAGAGGTCGGGCTTGCACTTATTCCCCTTCTCGGAACAGTCTTCTACATCGGTATTCGGTGGATAGCTGAGAAGTACCCACAGGCCGGGTATCTGCTGGTTGTCAACAAAGCTCCCTCCTACGCGGAGAACGAAGGGCCGACAGAGTTCTAGCGGGGTCGGCTGTCGGTGCTGTTCCTAGGGAGGACTCCCGGTGGCCAACAGCCAACACCCGCCAGGAGGAACATACCCGTAAGTCGCATTTTCAGATCAGGCGGTCAAGCAATGTTTTCGCGACCGCGGAGAGTGTCCACAGGTTTATCCACATGGTTCGTACGAACTATTTTTGGTAGTCCGCGAAATCTCGGTCTGCATTTCCGAGGATCTGTCCCACCCTGGTGGTACGTTCACCGATGCTGTTCCTAGTGGAGGACTCCCATGAAGGTGTCTCCATCGAAGATCAAGGTCTTCGGTGATTGCGCGAACCAGTTCAAGTATCAGTATGTGCTGGCCCTGCCCGGCCAGCAATACGGTGCTCTCACCGTTCTCGGGACGGTCTTCCACTACGCGGTCGAGGTCTACGAGCTATACGACAACGACATCGACCTGGCCGTCAAAACGTTCCGCTACTACTGGGACAACTCTGAAGAGCTAGGTCAGAAGATCGACTGGTACCCACCGAGGACCTCCCACCAAAACTTGGAAGACCGGGGTGTCGAGATGCTGGAGCGCTACCACGACCTGTCACCATGGAAAGGCGGGGAACTGGTCGGCACCGAGATCCGGTTTGAGGTCCCCCTGGGGGAGCACGAGCTACATGGGGTTATCGACAAGCTGTTCTACCGGCCTGAGAAAAACGAGCTACAGGTCATCGACTTCAAGACCAGTGCCCGTGTCCCGAAACGGCTCCGCTACAACCTCCAGTTCACCTGCTACCTATACGCCACGACCAGACCCGAATTCTGGGAGCAGGTGCCCGGCTGGGAGCACTTCTGGTCAAAGGCCATGACCCTGAACCGTGCAGGCCAGTGGTTCCACGCACGCGAAGCCAAGATGTTCAATGTCGGGTACCGCGACGACCAGGACTATCGCCGTCTCCTCCTCGCCGTCGACCAGATGGAAGCTGCTATTGACGCCAACATTTTCCCACTGACCATCGAAGGGGAAGTGTGCGGCTGGTGTCCATGGCTTGAAGACTGCGGTACCGAAGTCGAATCCCCCAACCATGAACTAGCCGATCGACTATTGGAACCAGACCGGAGGAGGGCAAATGCCATTCAACATTGAGATGACCGGAGCGCAGGACTACCAGCGCATGATCAAGCTGGCCAACTGTGGTTTCGCCGGAACGGGGAAGACCCTGTTCGCGTCCACCGCTCCGCAGGTTTTCTACCTGTTCTTCCGTGAACAGCCACGGATCATGTCCATCGCTGATCGATACATGCCACACGCCAAGGTCACCAACAGACTTGACGACGCCGGGCGGTTGGACACTCCCGTCTGGGACACCCTCTTCGAGGTCGTCGAATACCTCGACTCCGAGCGAGGCCAGGAGTACAAGTCGGTGTGTGTCGACACCGGGGATGAACTGTTCCAAGCTCTCAAAGAGGGACGTAAGGCTGCCAACCGTGGCAAGTTCGGCATTCAGGATTGGGGCTGGCTGGGGGACACATACCGGGAGATCATCAACCGGCTGATCGACCTACCAAAAAACGTCATCATCAACTATCACCTGAAAAACACCCAGGAGGGCGAAGACGGAGAGATCGTTCGTGAGATAGCCCTGCAAGGCCAGGCCAAAGACGAAGTGGCCGGATGGTTCGACATTGTCGCGGTTCTCGACTCTTGGGAGGAGCCGGTTCAGGAGGGTAAGGAAGGGAAGATTCTTCACCGGGGGATGCTCACCCACACGACACCCAGGTATCCGTTCGTCAAAGACCATTCAGGCAAGTTGCCCAAGATCTTCGAACTCTCAGAGAACTTTGTTGGTGACTTCCAGCGACTCCATGACCTGGTTTATGCCCAGCTTCCAGCCAGCGACCACGAAGTGATCGAAACGATCACACCCGAACCGAAGCCCGACAAGACGAAAAAGACCAGTGCTGAGACGGGAGTGCCCACTCCCGATGACATAGCCAAAAAGAAGGGAACCGCGGAGAAGGAGGTCGGGAATGAACCTGTGGACGGAGATGCAAGTAGGACTGCTGAAGGCAAGGGGGATGATCCTGTTGAACAGGGAGAGAAGGCTGGAGCAGACGGCTCAGACACTTCGGGAGCAGATCAGGCTGACAGCCAACCCGTCACCACAGAGGGACAGGCTCCTGAAAAGGCTTCTGAAGATTCACACGAAGCGAAGTCGGCTGTCAGTGGAAGCGGGGAGGCTGATAGCACGGTCAAACCAGATCCTGAAAAGGAAGCTGGGGTGACAACAGAGCAAGCCACAGAAGCTTTGAAGAAGGAACTCGGGGCTGTTGAGGTTGGGGCCATGGATGGGGTGGTCACTTGCCAATTCGAAGTCAACGGTGATTTGGGGGATCTGTGTGGCAAGCCGCTCGTCAAAAGGAAAATGGACGAGATGGGGAATCCCATCGGAGACGAGAACGGGGAACCCATCCTTATCCCAGACGCCGACCTGATGGATCTCACCAAGATCCGATTCCGCAAATACATGTGTCGTGAACACTTCACGCAGGCAAGGAAAGGATGACCGATGGCGAAATACACTGCAGAGGAATCCAGCTTCGAGATGATTCCCGAAGGGACCATTGTTGCTGCCAAAGTGATTTCGATAGAAGAGAACAACGACCTGCAATTCGAAGGGCGTCCCTCACCTCGGCTCAACTGGGCATTCGAAATCACCGAGTCGCCCTGGGGTGGGTACAAGATCCTTGGGTCAAGCAGCCAAAAGTTCACGATCGATCCGCCATCCAAGTTCTACGAGTGGGCTGTCCAGTTGCTCGGACGAACATTCGAGGTTGGTGATGGGATCGACACTGAGGACCTGATAGGTCTCCCCTGTCGTATCGAAATCGAATACAAGCCTGATTCGAGAGACCCGGAAAGAATGTGGATGCGACCGGCTACCGTTATCGGACCACGGGGGAGCAGCAAGACAGCCGAGGATGTGTTCGGATGAACGAAAGATATGACTGATGGCTGTAGCGCGCTTCTATGTGCACCTCGTTCCAGACTTCACTGATCAACAGCACACCAAACTGACCAAGGTGCGAGCTACAGAGATCAGACAGCGGATGCCTCCACCAGACACGGTGGGCATGTGGATCGAAATCAACATCGAAGTGCCTGATGGTGTGTTCAAGAGCCTGGTTCCCAGGATGAACGCAAGGCTCAACGAAAAAGCGATTGAAGCCATGCTGGCGGAATCCAGCGATCTTCATGCCAGAGTGGTCGGAACAGGCACCGACCTTGACGCCTGAAAACTATCTACGCCACAAGGGCTACACACCGAAGAGAGCACCTGGGGACTGGTTGATCCGGTGTTTCGCATGTGGTGACTCTGAGAACAAGCGGCATGCTCACCTGTACGTCAACCAGGAGCATGGAGCATGGAAGTGTCACCGATGTGGAGCCACCGGCTCGTTCGCTGATCTCCAGAAAGCTCACGGTGACGAACCTGAGCCTATGGAGAGGGCTACGGCAGCACAGTGGCTGGTTCTGCGGCACTCCCTCCAAGTTTGCCAGGACACCCTCATCGACTATCCACTGACGCTCAAATACCTGCGGGATGAGCGTCGCCTCACCGCGGACACGATCGGCAAATACCAGATTGGCTACATGGACGACACGTTCGTAGGAACGATGAGGAAGCGGGGATACACATTGGCCGACCTTCGCGAGACTGGGCTTATCGGAGAGAACTCCAATCGGCCCATGTTTACAGGACGGATCATCGTCCCCTATATCAACCGGGACAACGTGGTCGCCTTACGGGGAAAACAGATCGGAGGGAACTGGCTGCAAACCCGCGGGATCAGTCTCGGGTTGTTCGCCTCCGACAACATCCGTGCCCAGAAGGGGGATGTGTATATCTGTGAAGGTGAATTCGACACCATGTATCTCGACCAACTCGGCTACCCGGCTGTCGGAGTGCCGGGGGCTGACACGTTTCAAGAGGGGTGGTCTACCTGGTTCGAAGGGGCACGCCGAGTGTTCGTTGTTCTCGATGCTGACGATGCTGGGCGTCAAGGTGCAGAGAAGATCAAGGGAATGCTTGGGGCCAAGGCGCGGCTAGTCGAACTGCCCGTACCCGAGGATGAGGATTCAACTGACATCCAAGAATATTTCCTGCGAGACGGCTATCAGATTGGTGATTTCGACAGGCTCATCGACGGATACCGCGGGACTCGTCTCTTCACTGTGGTGGATGCTCTCGTCGATCGGGAAGAACTCAAAACCGCCGAGGGTCTACAACTAGGGTGGAAAGACCTCGACCACTGGATCTATCCCGGCATCCTCCCAGGTCAAGTGATGGTTATCCTCGCCAAAACTGGTGTTGGGAAAACCGCGTGGGTCACACAAGTCCTTCACAACCTCTCCGAGTATTTCGTTTACAAGGAGGGCGGACATCAACCGGTCGGCCCAGGTATTCCGGTGCTCATGCTGTCATTGGAACAGACCAAAGCGGAGCTAGTCGAAAGGATGTGGCGAATCTCCCGATTCTGGGACCCCTGGATGGACGACGAACAATTCGGGTTCGCTTACAGAAACGTTCGTCTGAACGATGAAAACAAGATTCCTCCTGACGATTTACGGCACCTCGTCAACGAGTTTGTCGACGACGTTGAGATGATGCCCAAGCTCATCATTCTCGACTATCTCGGCTACTGGGCTAGGTCGTTCAAAGGCAAATCACGATATGAGCAGGTCAGTGACGCCATCATGGAACTCAAATCCTTCGCCAAAGAATTTGCCGTGCCGATCATTGTTCCCCACCAGGTAAGCCGTGTGGGCAAACGTGGAGAGCGTCTCGAACTCGATTTCGCACGCGATTCTGGAGTGGTAGAAGAGACAGCCGACTTTGCCTTCTCCCTGTGGGCACCACACGCTAAAGAAGACCGTGAAGGGACAGACCTGGGTGTGCTACAGAGAGCAGATGTGCGCATCGAAATCCTAAAGTCGCGACATGGTGGCCTCGGACGTGAAACCAGGATGTTGTGGGCACCAGCCTCACTGGCCCTCCCTCCGGCAGGAGAGCCGAAATTCAAGGAGCTTGTGATGAAAGAGTACGACTGGGTGGACCGGGGCAAGCTGTACGAAGAGGTCCACAAGATGCATCGAGGGGGGTTCAGCGTGTGAGATCGCAACAACCCGAGGAAATCCTTCGTGCGAACGATGTGTGCAGCACTGTCACTGTGGTCTGGTACGCAGCCCAACAGATCGGATGTGGCATTCCAGTGGGCATCAAAGCTCGGGGCATCCTCTACAGGAGGATCAAGGATGAGATGGAAGCTCAGCACTGGACGTGGCAACACCTGACTGCTGGTATCGACTACATGAAATCTCGCGGAATCCGTCCTAGAACTTTCGATTTTGTCTTCTATCATGTCGAGCCTGCCGTCCACGAAGGATTCATGCCTCGTCCAGATATCAACTCTCTTGATGGACTCGATGAGGCTATAGCTCATGCTGTGTACATGGAGACCGACGAGGAGTGGTCCAGACGTTTAACCGCAGCCCGAGGTTCTGCACGACTCAAAGTCTTACGCATGTGGGAACAGGAACGTCGCCCGAGATTGGAGACAGACAAGGGATGAACAGATGATGTTCGAGGCGGTGAATCACCGGCTACGCCGATTCGAAGATCAGGATGTGGCGGCTAGTCGTCTGACCTTGCCCAGGGTGACTGTTGACATCCCCACAGATTTGACGGTAGATGAGAAACTTGAAGTCACATTCAGAGCCATAGTCGTGGGAGCGAGTTTTGATGTGGACGCCAAGACAGGGGAACTGGTGCGGACCCACAAGATCAAGATCTTGGACACAGAGGTTGAATGTCTGTGACACGTGCGATCGAACACTTGGAGGAGGCCGAAGCGGCTTTGATCTCCTATGTTCGGCGATTCTCCGAGATGGATGACGACGCTGAGGACAACGAGTTGCTCACGGTGCTGATGGCCGTGTTGCGGTCAGTATCGCGTGCAGCGGGAGCGCTGGAGAACAATGACCATCTTTGAAATCCTGTGGTTGACAATCGCGATCGTCTTTACAGCGATCGAGCTTTACGCCATCTTTGTCACCAAACGTCTCAAGAACACCTTCTCATATCAGATGTGGGCGCTATCCCACTACACCTGGTTTCGCATGATCCTTTTCGGATCTGACGGGTGGGTGACCTGGCATTTCCTCGTCCAGCCCTACCTGCCAGTGGATACCACTCAGTTGATCTGGCCGGACCTTACGATCATCTTAGTGATGATGATCGTCGGAGCACGAGTAGGGCCACCCAAATGGCGAGCCAAGAAACATCTAAGCTGAGAGGATCTCATGACCAGGATAATTACGAACATTGCCTTCGGGGAAGGGGTGCTTGCTATCGAATATCTGGAGGTCTCCGACCATCCAGTGCTCAGAGCCGGGTCAATGCAGATCCCTGAGAGCTTTGTTCAGCAGCACGAGCAGTTACATCAGGACATGCAGGAACTACTCGACGACGCGGAGGTCCTCCTTGAATCCGCTGAAGCTGCCTACCATAAGACAGAGCTTCGTATGAGAGAAATGGGTCGGACATGAACCAAACCCGAAAACAGGATGTGGCCACACTGTTGGAGAACTTCTCCGACTATGTGAATCCCGCAGGTGAGCTTGATCCATGGTTCACCCTCGCTGAGATCAATCAGCAGTTCGCATGGGATGACATACCCGATGAGATCCTCATTGAATGGCTAACTGAGATGATTGAAGTTGGACTGGTCGACACCGAGGATCAGGAAGACGAGGCTGTGTACCGATGGCAGTCCTGACCACAACAACACAGAAGAGAAACGCCTGGTTGCCCTGGCTGGACCACTGTTCGGGTCGTAACGGAGCGTGGGCCAACCCAACATTCTTTGGGAAGGTAGTCGGTGGTGTTCCTGAGCCATGGGCTGACCCTCTCCTCGCTCTCGAACTGACGCTGAGGGCGACCGGCTACACCCCTGCTTCGGCATGGGCTTACAACTTTCGAGGGATTTCAGGCAAGACATGTACCTGCGCGAGCTACGGTAATTGTTCGCTCCACGGGCAGGGCATCGCCATCGATATCGACCCCAAACTCAACCCCTACATCGCTACCACAACATTCTCATGGTCGAAGACAGCCTTTACGGCGACCCAGATCTCCGTGGTGGAAGGCATACGAAACACCAAAGGGGAACAGATCTGGTTTTGGGGAGGACGATGGGGTTCGATCAAGGACTACATGCACTTCGAAGCCAACGTCGACCCTGGATCGACGAAAGTTGACTGGAGCACAGTACCGGGTAGCAGAACAGGAGGAGATGACGACATGCTGTTGAAAAGTGGAGACAAAGGCCAGGCTGTGGCCGAAGTCCAAAAGATCATGGCCGAGAAGTTCGCTCAGAGCAACGGGACCTGGAGTCCCTACGCCGTGAATGGGGTGGTGCAGAAGTCAGCTTTCGACGGACAGCCTTTCGGGGCTGGCGAGGATGGTGACTTTGGGGGAACGTGTGAAACCAATGTCAAGACCACCCAGAAGGCTCTTGGCCAGATTCAGACAGGTCAGGTCGATCAGCTTCTCTGGGATGCCCTGGTACACCATCGCTATGGCGCGGCGGGTGGCTTGTCTGGGGCGCAGGTTGATGCCAAGATTGCCGCACATACCAAGATCGGTGTCGCACATGGCCACAGACACGCAGAAGGAACCACGGGACCCCCCACAGTTTGAATGCTCAGAATGCGGGGAGACGCTCGTACGAGCGAATCTCCCCGCGGGTGATCGTCGTGACGCTCTCGTCGAAGTTGCCAGCGGTCAGCCGCACGAATGCTGGCAGAACCTTCCACCAGACGCTGAACACCTAAGACTCGACTGATGGAACGATTCCTCATTTTTGGGGACACTCCCATAGCAAATCGGCTGACCTGGTATCTACGTCACTATGCCGAAGTCAAAAACCTTGGAATGGCCATACGTCGGATCAGCTTGGATTCCGAGTCGACCATAGACTACGTACAGAAAGCCGTCTGGTCTGAGCAGATAGCTGGCGTGTCGGGCCGGACTGAACTCGTCATCAACGCGCATGAGGAATCCGATCTGTCGGTGTGTGCTTCCGACCCGGAACTGGCCTGGAGAAACAACACGGTTCACGCCACATGGATCGCCTATGCGGCACTGACAGCGAACATCCCGTTGGTCCAACTGTCGACGGATCACGTCTTCAGGGGCGACCGTGGCCCATACGGTATCGGGGGGACACCCAACCCGATCAACATGTATGGGACAACCAAATGGTATGCCGAAATGCTCACCCAGCATCTGCATCCCAAAAGCACCAAGATTGAAGCAGGGGTGGCCTCGTCGGGGACAACGATCGTACGAACATCCGAATTGTATGGATATGATGTTGACTCAGTACCTCGTGGGTTAACTCGGCTTGTTCCCGGAGAGGGGACAACGGTGGAGACGGAGACATCCGGGGTTATTCGTGTCTCTCACGCGATGAGTCCCAGTTTCATAGGAGAAGTGGCTTTCCTCATCGCCCGCAACATTCTGCTCTCTCCTGGATCGCTCAACATACCTGTCATCCATATTGCATCCAATGACCCAACCATCACCTGGAGCGCATATCTCCACGATCTCGGCTGTAAGGTCATACACTCCCAAAGTGGCGAAGACAAACTTCGTGGTGGGCTAGAGCGTCAAGGAACGCAGCGTGGCCTGATCCCAACTGAAGGCTGGTACTTGCCGACTGGGTCACCTAGCAAATCCTTCAATGACTCCCTATCCGAATACGAGGGCAAGTCCTACATCAAATACTGGAATGACTGACACAAAAGTTCGTGTGAACATTTTCGAGCGGGATCGTTTCCGCTGTCGGGGCTGTGCTAAACCAGCCGCAGACATTCATCACATCATCTTCCGTTCTCAGGGAGGGACCGACGATCTTTCCAACCTGGTGGCTTTGTGTCGTAGCTGCCATGAACAGGCACATGGACGTGTCGGAACGAAACTTGCAGCGTGGGTGCTTCAAGCCATGGTCGCTTACGACAAGTTCAGGGTCTGCTGTGGTGTGTGGAAGTTCTTCGCCGCTAAAAGAAATTGCTTAACCTGCGAGCTTCGAACCGTTGACTACCAATGCCTCATTCTTAACGTGCCCGTTACCCAGATGGACGGGTGTGACAGTTGGGCACTGCGCAGTCTCAGCATCCAATGCTGAATCGAGTCGCAGAAGAATGTTCTTGAATGACAGCGCCCAATGGTGCTCGACACGATCAGGATATCGGCTGAGCCAACGCCGAAGGTTACGCCTGTCAGCCTGAGTGTGCATCCCCCACACCCCAAAGGTCTCGTGGGTCTCTAACGCATAGGCGAGGCATTCTTCGACGACGGCACACGACGAACACACCAGTTGCGCGATCAACTCCTGATGCTCTACCACCTCAGGTGGGTCAACCTCGGAGTCAGGAAAGAAACATTCGAGGACTTCACCGTCCACCTTCAAGCACTCGGCAGATTCCTGCCACTCTAAGCGCCAACCCATATACGGGGAGTCATCATATCTTTCGTGCGAAAGATAGGTCAAGGACCTAGCCCGACATGTCCTGGATAGCGGGCTAGGTCAGGACGTTTACGGAGTGCGGTAAGAATCATGACGCGGCGACGGAGAATGTTCAGTCGTCTTGGTTCGTGTCCAAACCGATGTGGATGATCTTGCAAGTTATCGAACCAGCGGGTCAGCGGAAGGTTGCCCTTCTTAAAGTTGCAATACGAGCAGCATGGCACCTTATTCCAGGGTCGATCGACATGTGATCCGATAGATTTGGGTACCACATGATCTACGGTTGTCGCTGGAAACAGATTGCAGTAGAAGCAATGCGGGTTCATGGGATTCGACCGGCGAGCCGCCTCGACCAGATTCCGATCGGACCAAGGCGACGCCATGCAGCATAGAAAGGGTTGCCGGGGTTCCCGCCGACGTGATAGTGATCACCGCACTCGACGACTGTTCCCCACCTGTAGAAGGTCGGGTCTGGAAGGTTGCATCCCGGCTGGTAGATAATTCGGCTCATGGGTTAATCGAAGACCAGCACGAACTCATAATCCACACGTGCTTGATGATTCTGGCCATAGCGCATGCCTTTGGTTGGGATCGGAGTCAAGGCAGTCAGTTTCCAGCCTTTGCGGATCAGCGTGTCTGTATGCCATTCCATAACAGGCTGTTCTGTGCCTCCCTTGATGTGATTTTTCATGTTGAGCACGAACCTGCCGCCAGGTCGGACAACACGACGGACTTCATCCCACGCGATACGGTGGAAGAGCCGATATTCCTCACCCCAGTGCAACATCCCTGAATTGTTCGGGTGGAGATCCCGTCCTAGGTCATGTGTGTACGAGCGGCGGACTGACCCATCTTTCGCCTGATGGTGGTCGGCTAGCCGGTTTCCGTACGTCGGAGAGGTGAATACCGCATCGAAAGTAGAGTCCGGGAATGGCAGGTCGAGGGCGTCTCCCACGACAGTTCGCGGATGCATTTCAGCCCACTCGGGTTCGATCTCTACACCCCAGGTCTCGTAGTCACCGTACATGCGCAGTGAGTGGACTAGCCCGGTTCCGGCGAAAGGGTCGAGGACACGAAATCCCAAGGGGAGGTCGGTGCTGGCCAGTTCGACGATCCCCGGCAGGAACTTTGCCGGATGCTTACGATTGTTCGTGCTCACTGGAACGCGATTCGGCGAAAGTCAAAACATGGGTTCAAAAATCTCGGAATGTTCGAGCGAGCGACTGGTCGGTCGTACACAGCGACGAAGGTCATACCCATTGCCAGCAGCCGCGACGGTACAGGTCTCACCTGTTCGGATGCTGATCTGACCCAAGGTGAAGCACCCGATGGGCAGTTCGATGATTACGTCTCCGGCATTTGTGTCTTGGCTGGCAACAAAGTCTTGAACACCGACGATATGCCAACCGTCAGTCATGCGTTGCCAGTCGCTGTACCAGATGTCATGGATCTCCCCCTTCTCGATCACAAAAACGGGGCAGGTCTCAACTAGTTCTTGTTCGAACATGGCAACATTTTAGGACTGTGCGCTATGGATTTCAATGCGCACTGAAACCCTGTTTGGGAGCTTTGGTGATGGTTACGTGATAGAGAACGCCAGGCTTCACTTTCCCGAAGGCTTCCGGGTTGCTGACGTACAGAGACAACTCTCCTGACGGGGTTGCCTCCGACCATTCGAAGTTCGGATGGTTCCGGTCCTCGGTGTATACACACTTCAGCTTGACTTCTTCGGCGTACTGGCCCTCATTGTACGAGTTCCCATGTTGGACGACTTCATTGCACTCCATCAGGGCGATAATGGCCATTTGATGCTCCAATCGTTCGATCGAAGGATCAGACTAGCACATCTGGTGTGCAAAAGGCGGTTTTAGACCATTTCGCTGAGAATGTCGTCGATGCGCACCTGGCCAGGGATCTCCGGGATCGGAAATGGTTCACCATTAGGGTCTAACCCTCGAACCGCGTTCAGGATCGTCTCCCACGTCTGACCGTCCCAGTCGAAATCGACGAACTCCATCCTGTAAAAGTCGAGCTTCGACTCGACGCATTCGTTTACCAGGTCAGAAAGCACTTGATCATCATCGAGGCTGCCATCTGCGAGACGACGGATCTCATAGAGGTCCGCCTCTGTGAGAAGTTCTGTACTCTCCAACTGGACGGATATCTTGATCTCAAGTGGTTCTGTCATCTGCATTCTCCTTGGTTCCATTGGTTCCACTGTGACCAACCTTCAGCCGCTTGAAGCCAGGCTGCTGCCCTGACGTTCTTTTCAGGGTCATACGGAGCACCGGAATCATAGGACCCGCCCGTCACGGAATCGGGGATCATGTCATCCCAGGTGCTCTTCAGGAACTGGAAGAGGCCAGCAGCACTCGATAGCGGGTTTTTAGCGTCAGGGTTGCCACCCGACTCGTGCTCCATGATGCAGAGAGCAATGTCGACCTTCTCGGATATGAAGTAGGTGGCGACGAGTGTCCGCCAGCGCTCAACATCCGATCCCATTGATCTGTCTACCGACTGTGTTGTTCTGACAGGGGCTATAGCGACGGGTTGTCCATCCCACCAAGCATGACGTGTCCTTATCTCCGCGTACTCGTCGGTCAGGTTCTGGAGCGTCAGGTCCAGTTCGACCAGCCCTGCTGTCGGGATCACGCGCAAAAGCAGGTGACGTTGCTCCCAGTCAGACAACCACGCGTTGATCTCAGAGGGTGAATGTGCTTGAGCCGGTAAGGCGCTGAACATCAACACAGCAACCACAGCTATGGCCTTTGATCGTCCGCTCATCGATCTCTCCTAGATGGGGATTACTGCAAGAACGTCTCGCCCGCAACCCATCTCTCGAACGCCACCTTCGAGAAGATACGACGGTCGGGCCTACCGTTCCCCGGCACCTGGTAGCCGTTCGGGTAACGGTAGCGCCGGTACTGGCATTGGAAGCGGTTGTATCCGTTCGAGACCTGATGCGCTTTCGGGTAGAACTCATCCCGAATCGTGTGACAGCGAAGACAGGTGGACACCCTTATGAGATCCCAACGGAATTCGCGGACGACACTCGGGACGAGGTCGTCTGGTAGCTCCCAGACGCTCCCCCACCAGCGAATCGACCATGCGTGGCCGATCGTCCGACACTCGACGAAATGAGTGGGTAGCGCGTCGGCTTGCTCCTGAGTGGTGCCTTCAGGTCCCGCGTAACGACGTTCCTGTGTTGCGGTCATCGCTTTTTCTCCTCTGTTGCTGGCTCAATGAAAGGTTCATCTTTCATGCGAACAAACACAGACCCGTCCTTGTTATGGACACTGGCTCGCCGCTTGTAGACGACCTTGCATTGTGATCGGAACGAATTGCCCAACGACTTCACCTGGTTGTTGGGAACGGTGAGTTTCCACCATTCGCCGTTGAACGTCTCCTCTGGGAACTCCCACAGGTACGTGCCGAATCCGCGGCTACGTAGTAGCCGGATCTCTGCTTCGGTCGCTGGTTCGACCTTCTTGACTTTGTTGGCCATCATCCTCCTTTCAGGATGTCGTGGTTGAATTGTGTTACCGCCTTGCGGATCTCACCCCACGGCCATGAACGTTGACGCCACACGTTTGCCTTGAGGTCTGGCTCATACTTCAGCGTCAAACGATCGATTTTTCCGTATGAGGTTCTTCCTCGTTTCCAAGAGAGGACAACAAGATGGGGGATTGTGAAGTTGGCGAGCACCTTTGATGGTTGGGTCCACAGTGACCCATCGAGTAGTAGGTTGACGGTTGGCATGATCACCACCGCATGACCGAGAAAACCTGCGGGTGAAGGTTGGATTTCCATCCACTGGACGTTCCGTGGGTCACGTGCCGTCAACGCGGTTTCCGCCACACGAGCAGGACGACCACGCAGTTTCAGGAACTCGGTCAGCGCGTAGGAGATGGGGATGCAAGCCCCCTCTCCAGTCTGAGTCAGAATGTCCCAGTTCCCTCCTTCACAGAGCAGGGCAGCGTCCTCCAGGTCACGAACCAGTTTCGGGTGCATATCCAAGACCGTCAAGCTCACCTCGCTTAATCGCCTCGATAAGTAGTCGAAGCTCGTCTGCTGCTCCAACAACACGTCCTGTGGCTTTGTTGTTACCGACTCGTGCACCAGATCGTGTGTGAGCTAAGGATGCCCTGGTCACATCCTCAATGCAGCGGACTAGCGGTGAATACTGCCAGCGCAGTTGGTCTTTTGTGTTCTGGTCAAGCATTGGTCAATTTGAGCGCGAACTCTCCGAATCGACCGAATTCGATCGAGCCGCGTAGAGCTTTCAGGTCGACGGTCACCTCAAACTCGGAGCTAACCAGGTACTTGCGAGCATGCTTGAAGATGGACCAGGCGATAGTGTTCGGGTCATCCGAATCAACCGTGATCGAAGGCGGGTTGTGTTGTCTTCCGATGCGTTCGAAGACGACTTCATAGCTCATGCATCAACCTCCAAAGCTCGTACGAACGCTTGGACGAAATCACTGATATCCATGCAGTAGTCTTTCCCTTCGTAGTCGATGGTCAACCAGCGGCTCCCGACTCCAGCACCACTCTCGATACTGAACTCTTGGCCACCGATGGTCCCCGACGCCCACTCCACTCGTAGGCCGCAAGGTAGTGTCGATTCGACCTCCCGTACGTCCACTGTCACCGGGATCAGACGCAGCGGATCTAATGTGATCTGCCGACCGTTAGAAGAGGCGGTCACTCTCACCTCACCTGTTGTTTCTGGTTCAGTCATATGTCTCCTTTCAAACGGCTGTTAATAGTTCATCGCACAGCGCACAGCCGAGCGCTGAAACATGGCTGTGGGTGGGAACATCACCCCAACTCATGCTTCGGTGCAGTTGATCGAGCATCGTCCACACGTCATCAGACAGCATGAAGTACGCTTTGAATTCGGGTGCGATAGCTTGTGAGTCCCGAGCGACCATCATTGCTTTCGAATACGCCTGGACCATGTGATTCAACGTTGCGGTCTGGTCGTCGAAGTCTTCACCGCGGATCGGATGATGTGGTGACAGCATCCAGTAGAGCCGTTCGCAAATGCTCGTACGAAGACCTTGAACGACGGCGCAGAGTTCGTCAGGCGTCAGTTCCAAAGTTTCCATGCAGGTACCTCCTGAGTCCAGCCGCACCTATTGTCTCTGCCGGTTCATGCTCGATTTCGATGTGAGCCTTCAAAGCTGTCTGATCAGGGAGAATGTCTCGCAATGTCACTCCCCTGTGGACGATACAGACCACGCACAACAGTCCCGAAACTTCTGGTCCCTTCGTAGGTAATCCCAGGTCGTCCAGGATCGGATCAAGATCGAACTCGGTCACAGGATTCCTTCGTCCTGGAGAAGCTCGACATACTGCTGGCCTCGAAGCGTCAGTTTCCTGCCATTCGCAGCAAGCTCCACATGACCCTTGGCGACGAGAAGCCGCTCAGCACGTTTCACAGCCTCCTCTGACATCATTGTCTGGTCGACCAGATGTTTCAGACCGACCGGACGGCTCGCATCACGCAGTGCTGTCAGATAGTCGAAATGATCCGAGTGGAGGCCGTCAGCCGTGATCTGGACCGCTTTCAGGATTTCTCCCGGCTCCCACGTGTTGAGGCCCTGGGCGGTACGGACGATTCGTTCGGCAGTCCGCGGATTGCCCACACAGGCGCTTGCCAGCACGTGAGCAATGTCACGTGTTGGACCTCGGTCGCCAGCCATGTGGCTGATGATCTCGATCATCTCCTCATGCCAGTAGGGGCGTAGCCGCAGTGTGATCAGGAATCGGGAACGAAACGCTGAATCCAGCTTGTCGGGTTTGGTTGTCGCAGCGACCACCGTGAGCACACCCTTGTCCATCACGGGGAAGAGGGCTTCCACGTCGGACTGTCGGTGTACTTCATCGAGGAGCAGAATCCCGTAAGGGGGAAGCTCCTCGGGTTTGACTGGAGCTAGCCGTTCGTAGAAGGGTTTCTGTCGTCGCCAGGCCAGCCAACGCCCAAACTGGGTTTTCCCCAGTCCAGGGTCGCCGGTCAGGAGCACATGCGGGAACTGTTCTGTCTCGACGAAAGGCTCCACCTGCGTTTTGATCAGGTTCTGGCCGATGAACACGACCTCCTCGGCGTACTGCCGTTCGTCCAGGTCCACATCAGTTGTCGGGGTATCCCAGATACTCATGGGTTTGTTTCTTTCATCTTCATGTACTTGTCGCCAAGCCTCCTTTGCTCGGGGTCACGTCGGCTGGCTATCTCCCAGCCAATGTGTTGGGTTGCGTCATCGAGGGCATGCATGGTCTGCCACAGTTCTAGCCTGCCTGCTTCAGCCTTCGCCTGAACGAGGGTCTCACACAGGATCTCCATCGATCTCTGGTCGGCTATCCATGCCTCGATTTTGGTGGTGTCCATCAGGTCTCCAACTGGATGACGGCAGGACTTGGCTCACACGGGTCGTAACCCGCGATATGACGCCACACCTTCTCCAGTCGTATCAGTTCGCAGATTTTGCCCTCGCCCTGGTGTTTGATGGGATAGCCGTGGGTTGAACACCAGATCAACGGGTATTCGGAGACCGTACGGAGAGGTGTGTGTTCCCGCCAATATCGCATTACTCGTCGATCCCGTAGATGTCCACGATTGAACCGAAGATCGACACAATCTTCATAGCAGTGGGTCCTTTCTGTGTCGTGCCTGATGCTCTTCTCTGGTTATCTGGTCGTGGTATTCGACGAACTCTCCGAAACCGAAGACGAGATCCAAGTTGGCTGGCAGCACCACCACGGCTGGGTTGCGTGGAGACTTGTGAACGTTCGCACGATAGATGGCAGCGCCCGCGCATTGTTGAATGTTGGGTGTGTCCCAGTCGCCTTCTGTTTCGATAGTCGGATGGCAGGCGATCGCGGCGTCGCTATGCACAAGTCTCTCCCACTCTTCAGCGGTTAGCGGTCCCAGCCATCCGCGAGCGGCGTTGCGCCTCCACGGACAGTCGAAGCATGGCGTAGAGCGAACCTCAGGGAGTCTCAGCGATTCCATCGCAATCTTCGCCTTCGTGGTCCCAATAAACGGGGCATCTGAGGGGTATTGAGTCTTCCTGGTGGCGCACGTTCTCGAAGTCGTGGGCGTGGACCAGGATGGCGGGCTGGTCGTGTGTGTCGTAGAAGTGATGATGATGGATTGTCATAGCGGGCTGTTGTAGATGACCTCAGTCAGAGCGTCCATTTGTCCTTCGAGCCAATCCTGGAGGACATCAGGGTCCTCGTCGTAGTCGTGGCGGGTTTCCTCATCTTTTTGGCTGCCCTGGCACGACTCCTCATCGAGGCCACACTCGGCACAGATCAACTCACCGTCGAACGACTCAGCATAGAACTGGCCCGCCTCCTCCATCCAGCCTTCGATTGCTTCAGAGTTCTCGCGAAGCTCCTGGGATTGGTAGGTCTCATGGCCGAAGCCGTCCTCGATGTTGTCGGCGGACTCGGCGTACGAGTCGACCGCCTCTTGCAGGTTGTCAGCGAAAGCACTAGCAATCTCTTGGAGCCGTTCGACCATCCCCTCCACGTCCTCCAGGCTGTCGATAGAAAGAGTCGCAAGCTCGACCTCAGCATCCTCCTGGGCGGCGTAGATCGTCGCCAGATGTTGCGATGAGGTGAGTTCGGACGCCTTCCATGACGGACAGGATGTGTGCCGCACCTTCTTGACACCCCGAGCGGCCCGATGCGCTCTTGGGGCAACCCACTTGTAGGGATCACCTATGTTGATTGGTTGGCCACATGACCCGCATGTCAGTGGGGCCTGTGTGAACGGGTGGTCGAGGTCTGGATGGACAGCCTTCGGCTGACCACAAACGCCATACCTGCCATCAGATTGTTGGCATTTTCGTTGGCCTCGGAAGGCTTCCACGAAATGTACTTTGGCCAATTATTCCTCCTCGTCGAGATCTTCTTCGTCGATGTAGCCGGTTATTCGCATCTGGATGGTTTGGTCGGTGTTGATTGACGTCGGGGTCAGGTCAATGTTTTGGAGGAGAACCGAGCCGATGGCCCGTTCGCTTACTAGGTCCAATACCCCCTCCAGGTCGTTGTCGATCAGGTCAGCCAGGTCGACGGTTACTGCGCGGTTCACGTTCTTGTACCGGTGGCCGTCTTCGGTGAACCAGGTTCCATCAATGATCAATTATTCCTCCTCCTGTAGTCGTGGATGTTTGGCTATCAAGCGGGTCATGACCCGAAGAGCTTCTCCGCTTGGGTTCTCGATGTCTCGTTCGCCATGGTCTGCCGCTTCGTTCCCGGAGGCGAACAAGGGCACTACCGGTTCGGGAATCTCGCCTTCGGGAGGCCAGGCCCTCAGAGCGAGCAGTTCTCGCTCGTGTCCACGGTTCATATGGACGACCGCCCAGCCGTGGCAGTACGCCTGGGGCGTGGCATGGCAAGCGAAGGTGGCCATGGGTTGCTGTGGAGTTGGCGCGTCGTATGCACGCAGTTTTTTATACTCCTGTCTAGCCCAGAGACCTGAGGGCACGTCACGTCGATAGGGACAGGCTTCACAGGGACTGGGCCTAACCTTGCTCATTGCACGATTGGATCACTTGATCAGTCCTTCTTCGAACAGCAGAGTGTCAATCGCTTCGAACCCGGCTCTGACCATGGCGTCCTCAATGTGCTTGGCGACGCGCCTCAAGAACGCATCAGCCTGTTCCTGAGTCAACTCCTGTCCGTGAGGATCGAGCGCTACGTCTCTGACGTCCACATCGGTGAACGTGACTGTGGCTATCGGTCTCAGGTTTTGGTCGAGGTTCACAGGTAATACTCTTCGATCTCGGAGTACGTGTCGCCCTGCGGGGCAAACCCCAAGAACAGGTCACCGTTCGGGAAACGGATCTGCACGACCTGGGATCGGCCGTCTTCGGCATCGGGGTCGTGTCTCACGAAGATCTCGCGGAACACGTCCTCAGGGAAGTCGTTGATACCAACCTCGGTGAAGACTTTCTCGTCCTCGTAGTGGGCGAAGTCTTGGAATCCCTCTTGGATTCTGCTCATTCTTTTTCGTCCTCTGGGAATTCGGGAAGGCCCGCCCACTGACGGAGTTCGAGATCCTCCTCCGGGATCAATCCTTCGTCGCCCAACGCTTGGAGTTCGGCAATCTCGAAGTAGCTGATGGACTCGTTCTCGATCTGCTCACGTAGATAGCCGAGACGTTCCCGAGTTGTCATCGCGACCGTCCTTCCTTGATGAGACCTCCGGTGAGGATCTCGGTCATGGCGTCGTCCAGCAGAGCCAACTCGGTACCAGCCTTTACGAACTCACGTTCGATTAGGTCCGAATATTCGGCGGCCCGAGCTTGCAGTGCCTCTTTCCTGTCCATGAAGTCCATCCACGCAGCCTTCGTCACCGGCTTCTGGCCGATCAAGGCTTCAGATAGGGTGTTGAGCATGGTTTGAGCCGACTCATGCACCTCATCCTCAAACGCGGCTTGGATCATCTCCCGTTGTTTGTCTGTGTCGACGAGAGGCAGTATGTGGAACCCTGAACCGTTACCGATCCAGTCGAGCAGATCACACAAGGCGACCGCACGCTGTTCTTCATCCTTGGGGACGTAGTAGACCGAACCGTTGCGGCGCAACAGGAACGCACGCATCAGGTCAAGCTGGCGACGGATCATCTGACGCAACGTTTGCGCATCGAGATATGACCGCGCCTGCTCGTACTCGTCTTCGAAGTGTTCGATCGCTTCGGAGACAAGCTGACGGTTCTTCGGTCTTTTCGCCCAGTCGGTTCGTTCGATGTGGAGTGTCGGATCTTCAAGAGGTGCCGACAGACGGAGACCCCATGTCTTCTCGTCGTATCGTTTGTCCTGTTCGACGTTCGTACGAGCGTCTACCGCATCCTGTTTGGTGCGGAATGTCCGATGTCGACGTGAGCCTTTCGAACCTTCCTGCCATTCCAGGTGGTAGATGAGCTTGTCGAGTATCAAATGCGCGGCGACCTCATATTCGAGACGCCGCCCATCAGCATCCACAATCTCAACGACCATGTGCCGCTCTACCGCCTCCATGTTCTGGGAGACGGAACGGATCATGATGTTGATGAACAGGTCGCCGTAGGGGAGCTTTTTCTGTTCTGCATACCGGCAGGCACGCTTGAAAGTGTCTCCTGCTCGGAGCGGGGCCGGTAGGGCGTCTACGTCCAGGCCGAGGTCTGTGACCTTCTGTTTCAGGTCGTCGTATTTGACTTCGGGATCTGAGATGCCGTACCAGGCGACCCATCCAAGAAGGGTCTCTTTCCTTATGCCCGCTCCGTATCCGGCAAGCGGGCTTCCTTTTGGCACTATTCACCTCCTAAGTGTGTGCCGTGGTCCTATTTGGTTGTCCTTTCCATCATCCGGTGAGGATGAGGAAAACTAACGCCCCATTGACGGTGAGCACGGCTGTTGCCATGCCTGAGGTCAGGGGTTGTCTCTCTTTGCCGATGGCGTAGATAGTCGCGAGTGAGCCAAGTGCGATGAACACAACAACGATCGCGTGTTGCCAACTCATAGCAGTGTGAATGCCTCCTTTACGTCACCACCACTAGTGATGTCTTTGATGGTGAACATCTTGTCGGATAGCTCATCGAGCACCCGTGAGTGCCAGCCGATGAGACATCCGAACAGCTTGAAGTCCATCTGGTCTTTGGCGTTGTAGAACCGGGTCAACCATTCGGATGAGACGGCACATTCGCCGTCTGTGATCATCACAATGTCACCACGTGTCGCTCCGTCCGATCGGAACTGGCTGTCGAGGACTTCGACTGCACGAGAGATCGGTGTTTCGAAGTCGGTACCGCCGTTGAAGAAGAATTCGGCGTAGTCGAGTGCATCTGCCAGGTTTACTTCGCCTTTCGGGAAGAACCATTCGACCAGTTCATGCGAAGACCCGAAGTGGATGCCGTAGAAGTCACGACGTTCCCGTTTGGCAATTTCGAGGAGGGCCATGGCGACACCCTTCCCCCAGATCTCCTGTTCTCCATACATGGAGCCTGAATTGTCGAGCAGGCAGACGATCGCACCACGGTTCGCCTTCTCGGTGCCCCGCAGCTTGTAGTTGAGCAGGGTCCCCTCCAGATATTTCACCCAGAAGATGTCCTCAGATTCAGGGTCGGCTAGGTAAGTCAATTCGCTGGCAAGCACATGTTCCAGGTCGGAGCCGATGGTCACGTCGTACACTTCGTCGACACCATGGACGACACGTCGTGACCATTCTCCGATGGCCATACGCTTGATCCGACCCACCATCTTGGCGATGTCATGTAGCTTTCGGTTCTTCTGGAGCCGGTGAGCCAACTCCATGCGGACCCGTGGGTCGAGACGCTCCCACTGGCCGGGGTTTGTCCCGAAGTTCTGGACGAGGCCCACCACATCTTCAGCCGAATCGAGGGCAGAGTCCATACCCTCGTGGATGGCCTGACGCAGCCCATACTGTTGGGCACCGGCAGCGTCTTCTAGGGTTTCGCCACTCTCGGCAAGAGCATTCAGTGACTCTTCAAGGCTGTCGAGGAACTCGTCGATCTCTTCGTCGGTCATGTCTTCAGCGTCCTGTTCGGCTTGTTGCATGACGGTGAGGATCTGCTGTTCCTGTTTGAGTACGTCTTTGAGCTTGTCTATCAGATCCTGCTGCTCGTCGAAGTATTCAGCCAGCTTTAATGCCAGCGATACGGTTCCCATGGCGGCAGCCCAGTCGTCGAGTCGGGTCCATGTGCGAAGTTCTTCGTAGACGCCAGCACCCATCACCTTGTCCATGGTCATCCAGTTGATGACATGCGAAGGACGCATTTCGGTTTGGTCACGAAGATCAGGACGTGCCTTCCACAATGAGAGGTAGGCGTCTTGGATGAGATGCTCCCACGTCGGATAGTCGGGTGCACGACCATGCACTACGTTGAGCAGGTCATTGGCCTGGTGGAGGATCTCGTCGTATTTGCGCCGGTCGAACGTGTCCTGTTTGAGGGCTTGCGGCTCCTGGTAGAGACTGTCGAGTAGCCGGTATGAGTCGAGGTCGCGACCTGCTGAGCGGTCGAGTAGCCGGTCAAACCAGTCAGGCGTCTTCTTGGTCATATTCCTGGTGCTCCTTGCAGAATGTCGAATCAAAGTTGGGATATACGGGACGGCGACAGATCGCTTCGTCGCAGACGCCCCATTCGATGCCGCAGTTCAAACATAGTCCTTCGTGGATACGTTCGTGCGAACATTCTATGAGGGGTCGTTTCCCGAGTAGCACATCACGGACATTGCCGCTTTCGACTGCTCGGGCTATTGCCTCGGCTTTCTGGTCGAGTTCCCGTTGGTGGTCGGCGGCAGCCATCTGGTTGAGTTCCTCGCGGGTCTCCAGATCTTGGGTGATCTTCCGGTAGGCCGTCTCGCGCACAATCGCGGTTGAATGGATGAGGATTTCACCTTCCTCGTCGAAACCGCCCACTATCTGGATGACGGTGAGACCCATCTCTCGGAACTTGTCTTCGATCTGGGAGACCAACTGGTCGAGCTTGTCCTTGTCAACGAATCCCATTGTGATCTCCGCATGGTGATTTGTCGTCGAGCAGCCCACAGATCGAGCATTCGACGAGGTTGGCGAGTCTCCCGTTGAGACCCATCACAGCATCGAATCCAATCCGAGCCATTTGTTGCCGTCGTTCTTCGTTGCGGATGTTATCGGTAACGGCTTCTACCGCTCGCATGTGCTCTCGTACATCCCACGTGTTACTCACCGAACACCCGTTCTCTCATCTTGTTGAGCGCTGTGTTGTAGGTGGACAGTCGCATCGCATCCGAACCAACCAACAGCGTCACCTTCTCGACCTTGTTCATCGCCTCTTCGATCACCGTGGTGACCCGGTTGTCTTCGCCGGTTTTGTCCTGAAGATCTGCCAGGCGTTTCATGATGCCTTCGAGCTTGGTGAACCATTCGATCCCCTGCTCACGTAGCTCGGTACGGGCAGTCTCGGTGCCTTCCACGTTGACCCGCTTCACCTCTTCACGAAGCTGAGCTTCGATCTGGTCTACCTGATCGGTTAGGTCCACCACCTCATGAGAGACGGGGGATGCCATGGCCAGGATGGCGCGAAGCACCGGTTTGATGTGTGTCGGGTCTTGCCACAACACATGCTGGAGTGGGATGATGTCTGACTCGTCGGCCTTGGTGCGGCCCTCCTGCCAGGCGTTGACACGGATGATGTCCTGAGAGTCACCCCAACGTCGATCCGAAGCGATGATGCCTTCCAGGTCTAGGTTGGTACGCAGGTCGAGGATCTTCTCTTCGACGGCGGTTGGGATCGTCACTTGCATCGCCTCCGCGTGGGCTTCCAACAGGTCGGTGTGAGTCATCACAGCGTCCTGCTCTCGTATGTAGCTGCGTGATCCTCGCATCATCTTCACGAATTCGCTCGGGTCTTTGATGTAGCCGACGAAACGGCGGACCAGGAACCTGTCGAAGAATGCTCCCGACTCTTCCGAGTCGTCGGGTAGTTCGTTCGACGCGGCGAACACGGTGATCAGGGGGACCGTGTAGAACTCGTCCCCATGGTCGTAGTACCGCTCGTTGAGGATGGTCAACAGCGTGTTGCGGATCGCCGCAGACGACTTGAAGATCTCATCCCAGAACTGGATGACCGCTTTCTGGGCGCTGCGGTCTGTTGTCACTCGCCGGAACCTGGATTCCTTGATCGCGGCGAGGTCGTACGGCCCGAACATCTCTTCTGGCGGGGTGGACTTCCCCAACAGCTTCCGCATGTAGGGAACATCGAACGCGACAGACAGGTCGTGGGCGAGCATCGACTTGGCAGTACCGGGAGGTCCGATCTGCAAGAAATGCTGCTTGGCGACCAGGCTTTTGATGCCCAGGTCGATTTCGGTGGCACGCTCCGCGTACCGTTCGTTCAGCCCTTCCTGTAGCAGGGAGAACTTGGTGGATAGCTCCACTCAGGATGCCTTTCTTTTGGTTGCTTCCACGGACTGTTTGAGGGCGGCCATCAGGTCGATGGGTTCACCCTGTTTGTCGATTGTCGTCGGTCCCACATGCACCTTCTCACCAGTATCTGTGAGTGCCGCGAAACGCCGCAACCCTTCGTCGGTCACGTCAACATCATCCCACGGAACCTCGATCGCTTGAAGCACTTGCTTCGCCTGATCCATGAGCCGCTTCTCGATGCTGACAGATGCACGGTCTGGAGCCTCCCGAATGTGCTCGGGGAACTCCAAAGCTTGCAACACCAGATAGTCGTTGAACACGGTGAGTTGGTAGATCTTGCGGCTGTTCACCTTGAGCGCAGCTTGACCGATCAGGGTCAGCCTGTTCTGGCTGGCCAGCCGGTAGAGGATCTCCCATGCTTTCACCGCGGTGACATGAGGTTGCAGGTAGTAGAGCTTGTCGGTGGTAATCGTCGCCTGCTCTATGTCCCTGGTGGAGACGGCGACGAACTGGATTCCGTCGTCGGCTGGGATTTCTTCCGGCTCTTCGACTTCAGGGATCACATAGGTTCCCTTGGTCACCTCGATGGCCTTGATGGTCTCGGGGTTCAATTTGTCGTCTTTGGGGCATTGGTATGCCTGACGTATCGGTACTTTGTGTTCAGCACACAACGTCCGGCGTTCTTTGCCCTTGTTCGATGGGATGACCGCGTACAGGTTCACGGGGATGCTCAGCAAGCCGAGATTCAACTGGAACCCACTGCGATACGACGCGATTGGTTGACTCAGGATGGTCCTCCTTCTGTTATTGGTTGCATGGTACCACCCAACGGTTTGGGCGGCAAACGGTTCCTACGAACCTTTGTTGAATAGCTCGCGCATGGCCCGTTCACCATGCACGAGTTCACGCACATCTTTGACACGCAGCCCTCGAAGCTGGTAGTCGGGGAGATCCCAGGCGTCACCCAGCGGGATATGGAGCAAGCCCAACGGCTTGGTTCTCCACACCATGTACTGGGCATATCCGTCGCCTCTCGGGAAACGGATTACCTCTCCGATCAATTCTGAGCGGGAGTCGCTGTTGGTTCGACACCATTCAGCTAGTTCCTCAACCCATGTCGTTTCAGCCTCAAAGAGCGCGTTCACGTCATATCCGATTCCTTCCTTGCGGAAGTCATTGAGATCTGGTGGCTCCCGGAAACCTTCCGGGAGACCGAATACTTCGGTCATAGTTCACCTCCTTTCCTGGATGTACTGCACAGCCCAAGGTCTCGTCTCTCGGGTCTGCTCGGAGACAGGCGGGCGCTCCTGTGTCGGTCCTCTTGTTCGGACCCAAGCCTGCACCTTGCATCCTGTTCACACAGAATTGGATCTTGGGCTGTGCACTACTCCCGGATGATTCGGTCGTTTCTGGATTTCGTTGAGAAGACGCATCGCATCTTCAATCAGCATCGGCTCCGAATAGGAGGCTTCGTTCTGATCGATGATGCGAGCGTGGGTGTGGTCGACACGCTGGATGAGGAATATCGGGTTGGGTCGGCTACTTGCTTGGATGCTCCAGCCTTCGCTGGCGGTTCGCTTGTTCTCGGTGGTGCTCTCGATCACACGTGAACGGGAGGCCACTCGGTTCCCTTTGAGATCACGGAGAGAAAACCAGCCGACAGAGGTGTAGATGCGTTGCTTCATTACTCATCTGGAAGATCCGCGAGGATGGCTTCTGTCTCGTCAGGGTCGAACAGGTGTACGAGTTTCCCCCGCCGGTCGAACCACTTGTCACCCTGTTTGCGCGCCGCCATCCCTATCGCATCTTCCAACTCGGTGGCAGCCCAATCCATAGAACTCTCCAGGCGACTCATGTTGGATACGAGACGTTCCCGCTCCTCTTGGAACTTATGCAACACCTGGAGGGCGTAGGAAATGTCACTGCGGGTCAAGGTGTCGTCTTGGAGCTTGCTGTTGAGCATCAGGGTGCGTGTTCTGAGGATGCGGCTCAGGTCAGCAGCTTCCCGCATAACTAGTGAATCGTCGGTTCGGGCGAAGCTGGCACCAGGATGTTTGACAAGTTCATGGGTGTGAACGTCGACGGTCATGTAGTTCTCGAACGGCACCGTTGCTTGAACCCAGGTAGCCTGATACTCGTCTGGGTCGTAGACACGGAAGCGGACGTTGACCGTGAACGTGCCACGGTAAAGCGTGACGGTATCCCAGCCGAGGAACGCGTTCATCCTGTCTTTGGTTGTCACTGTCGTCCATGAGTCGGCGTTGAGGGTCACCCTGCCGTCTGGCGTGTATGTGAGCACCTCGGTTTCGTGGAGCTTCACTGCGATGGTGTCGCCGTCGCGGATCAGCCAGGTGTGGTTGCCGACCTTGCGTTTCATCATCACCGCGCCGTTCCCCTTGTGGTAAAGCTCGGCGTTGAGAGTTTCGTAAGTGTGTTCAGGTTCTTTGATCGGGGTTGGTGATTGTCTCATGTTTCATTAATCCACTGCCGTGTCGTCCAGACAACAGCAGTGTCAGGTCGTTCAGGGCAGGCAGGAGTGCAGACTACGACACCCGAACCGGACGGCAAGCCCAATTCGGGTGCTGACCCCCGATAGGGGGTTGCTAGAGGGATTCGGATCTTGCACCACCAACAGACCGGCTGGGAACCGGACTTGTGTTTTGGTGCGGCGACGGTTAGCTCCTTCCGTAGTAGGTGTAGGGGCCGATGCTGAACTCGGTGTAGTCCTGTTTCAGATCCTCTGCGGCCTCTGCCCAGTCGAGTCGGTTGAAAGGCCACTCCATGTCCTCGTCGATCCCATGTATGTCGCTGGCAACTTGACGGGCGTACTCTTCGAAGTATGAGTCGAGGATCAGGGTTGACTCATGATCGATGTACGCGGTAAGGCTGGTCCAAAGCTGGTCTTCCAGTTCCGAAACCATCGCCAGGTACTCCTGGTCTTCCTCATCCCAGAACTCAACATCGTCGAGATTCGCCCTCAGCAGTAAACGACGATTTGTGAGCACATCGCGTAGGTCAAGAATGTCGCTACCGAATTCGTAGTGCATCACAGGAACTCGTCTACGATCTGCCATGTGCCTACCCACCGGTCACAGGTGAAGCAGAATATGCCTGCTTCGATCGTGTCGAACTCATCCGACTTGCCGACCTCGATTGTGTCGGCCTCTCGATCTACATAGAGACGGCGGTACTCGGTGCCGAACTCCTTGTAGCCAAGATCGTGACCGTGACGTACATGGTTAAAGACCACTTTTCGTTGTCGGGTCGTTGTGCCCATGCGTTTTGGCATGGTGCGGTACTGGTCGCTCATGATTCTGTGAACGTCACTTTGCTCAGTTGTGCCTGCGCCAGGGCCTGGCTGAGCGCCATGGCCTGTTCGTGCGTGTACCAGATCGGGCCATCGAGATGCCCAACGATCTGAACATCACGATTCTCGGTCCCCAGCCAGACGGGTCCACCTGGACCTTCGTCTTTCCAGTTGACGTTCGTGACTGGCTCAACTGTGGGCATAACCGTCCGTTTCGATACCCACGAAAATGCCGTTCAGATCTACGCCGAGCACGGTCGGGTTGACCAGCGCTCCTATACCTGGACGATCCTGAACGGATGTTCGTGCGAGCAACTCGTGAGGGTCGATGCCCGAGTTCTTCTGTAGGTTGTGCCATGCCAGCAACTGAGCGACCGTCCATGTCTTGACCTTTTCCATCTCGTCAAAGGTCATGTCAGTCAGTAGCGGTGTGTCGCAGAGCGGGCACTGATATGAGTTCAGATACCCACCTGTTGGTAAGTCCCATACCTGGGACTCGCTGATTGCTTCGAGCGCGTCGATTAGGTCGTCACGCTCTTCTTTTGTCGCCATCATCCTCCTCCTGTCGGTCGGGGTCGAGAGCATTGCGTAGTAGCTCCAGATGGTATTGGGCGCACTCAATTGCTGTTGCCACATCCGGGTCAGCGTTGACGTGCTCCAACTCGTCTAGGTCGTCGGCCAAGTTGCAAAGCTCGGCTGGAATGTCCATCAGATTCGAATTACCTCCGTTGTTGCCCAATGCCAGAAGTGAGCTTCGTCGCGCTTCCGGTAGTGGAAAATCTGCTTGTCACGCATCGTGCCATGCCGTTGGCCTTGATCGTCTATGACGATCTTTTCCTGCATGGCTGTTTCTTTTGTAGTGTCAGCATCACAACCGCAGGATGCTCTGACTCTGTACAGCTTCATTCCTCATCGCTCTCATAGAGGATGCCCCAGACAATGTTGAAAGCATCTTCTTCTCCGAACCATTCGATCTCAGCGTCGAGGTTGGCCTGATGCCAAGCAGCCTTGGCGTAATCGTTCGTACGAACACTGTCAGCGACTGCTTCCATCTCGCCGTCACGCCATTCGTCCACCACCTTCTCCCAGGTGATGTCGGTGAGAGCGTAAGCCCACTGGCGAGCGACAACCTCCTGAGCGCAACCTCTCACATAGTCAGGGATCTCCTCCCAGAGTCTGCGGAGCGCGTCAGCTTCCGCAAGCGTCAAAGGTCGAGAACCGATGTTGTAGGTCAAATGTCCACCGCTGCGACCCATACGCGTGAACGCTTTGGGATCGAGGTCAGGATAATCCCGCGGCAGCACGTCACCTGTGAACCAGTCCATCTCCCCGTCGACCACATCGGTCCAGATCACATACTCTGCGTCGATGACATACTCATCAAAGTCGAGGTCGAGCGCCTTCTCCAGTATTCGCCAGAAGTCGTAGGTGTCATGGAGTTTGACGTTGATACTGGGGCCACGATCATTGTGGTCGGAGTAGTAGCCGAGCGAATCCCTCCACAGGTCGTCGTCTAGTTCAATGGCTTCAGGGTCGAGGGTGTTGTCGATGATCCGTTCTACTGTTTCGCGGTCGCGGCTGGTGAGAATCTCGTCGGCTTCGGGTTCGTCCATCAGATACCCGATCGTCGGGTAATCGACACCCATGAGGCCGGGGAGAGTCCAAGTGCGGTAGGTCTTATCCCACGTGGGGGTGATGCCCAATGCTGCTAGACGCTCCGTGAGCGTCGGTTCAGGTTCTGGTGGTGTCAGGTTGAATTCAGTCATCGTCCATCTGGTCGACGACTTGATAGCCGTCTAGGCCAGCAGTCCTCATATCAACCTCGGCGTATTTGCCGCCGTACTGCGCTACCAGCGCATCCCACACGGTGTCTTCATCCATGTCTTCGGGGGAATCTGTTTCTACCCAGGCGTAGAGGGAGACAGGCACTGCGATCTGGTATTTGGTGGTCATTCGATCCACTCCTCCCTGTATTCGTCACACGTGTCTTCGGAACATGGTGTCAGTTCGATGACTGACCAACCATCCTCCATGACAATGAGCAGACCCTGGCGGGTAACATCTGCTGTGAACTCGTCGTTCGTACGAAGACTCTCTTGAATCTCCTTGACGGCGGCGTTCACATCTAGAAGCTCTTGTCCATAGGTGTGTGGCTCTGTCGCGTACGGCTGGCCACGTGTTGGTGTGTGCGGGTCTTCGTCGGCAATCACGGCTACGTTGTCGAGCCATTCTTCGGCTCGGGTGATCACATAATCGATCGCGTCGTCGATGGCCACAAATGTGGCCACGTTGTCAGGGTCGGGCATGTACCCGACATCATGGCTGTCCACGTGAAAGTGGAGTAGGGGCATTTTGTCCTCCTTTGTGATATGTCCTTGGAAGCTCCGAGTTCACAGTCCGGTGGGAGTTGAACCCGAAGACACCAGCGCTGCGAAACGCTGATGCCAGCACCCGGTGCCATTATCCGGCCCGGAGCCTCCAAGCACACATCATGCGCCCATCTCACAGAATCCGCACATGTGGTCTATGCCGACGCCGCCCACATACCTGCCATGCGGACAGATGTCACCGGGATAGCTCTGCCATCCCTGCGGATACTCTTCGCGGTACATGATCTCGTGTCCCTCACAGAGAGCGACGCCACCATTCCACCAGTCACCACAAGGCACCGGATACCATTCGTAGTCGGTGGTCCCATCCGGGTTGATACCAACAGGGACCGCTTTTCCTTCCTGGGAGGGATGCTTCTCTTTGGGCAAGTCATCCCATGTCAGGGTCGTGATTGTGATATGAGTCCTCCATTGTTCAGGTCGTAACCTCGTACTGCGTGTAGCGGCACAAGGTCGACTTCTCGTCCTTTGATCGTGATGCGGAGCCTGTACAGCCCAGCGTTGGTCTCGTTGAGCCAGAGCAGATTTTCGATCAGGTCACTGACTGTGCCTTTGTAGACGGTGGGGCCGAAGATGCTGTGGATCTGTGCGGGGGTGTTGTTCAGGTCGATGATGGTGCCCACACGACCATGACGTAGTAGTTGCTTATCCCGTCCGTACTCCCGAAGTTGGCATCGCCCCAGAAGTGCGCGGCCCACTGGGTGGGGAACAGGCCGTGCAGTTTGTGGCCCGTGCCGCCGTATCCGGGGTCGTGCGGTTCGGCTACGACGTAGCCTGACGCGGTGAATGGTTGGAGATCTTCGACTGTTGTCCAGATCTCTTCACCGATTTCGGTTAGAGCCATTGTCCTCCTCTGGTTGGCATGATGTTTGGCGGATTGTGGCAATGCCGTCAAGTCTGATCACGGCTGCCTGTGGGTTGTGGTTCGAATAGACGACGAGGGTCAGCTTGTCGTCCGGGAATACTTCTAAACGTTCGTGCGAACAAATGTTGATGAGTGTCATTCGTTCAACAGGTTGAGGATGAGCCTGGTGATGAGAACGGTGAGCGTCCAGAGGACGATGAGGTCAGTACCTGGCATTTTCCAGATACCCTTCATACCACTCAGGCCACTCTTCGTCCTGGATCAACATCCAGGATGTGACAACACTGCGGAGTGCTTCACTCTTCTCTGGACCTGGCTGGTCCCAAGTGTCGAGCGGTGGCTCAGCCTTGTCGGTCTCGTAGTCCCAGACGTTGATCACTTCGATCGGGTTGTATCCCTCCGACCCGAAGGTGAGGTCGATGTACGGGCCTCCCCAATAGTCGGCGCGGATCAGCTTGTGACCACGGCGTACCGTGATGTACTTGCCGCCTTCAGGTGCTCTCATGTAGTCGCTCCTCGAATACTTGTTGTACGCGGATACCCACGACAAGGGCATGTGTCTCGCCCAGAGTGCCCTCCCAGTGCCCGTAGTCGTACAGGTTCACTCGATATGTTCGCTGTCCCTGCTCTGGGGGTGACCATGTGCGGATGACACCGCGGGCCTCATGGTTGACGAGGGCACGTTGCACACTCTCATGGCTGTATTTCGGCTTGGTTCTCATGGTCCTCCTGCTGGTTCAGTCATGGGTCTTCTGGTCCTCGATCGAATCCCGACACGTCGGGTATCTGTTCGGTGTTGTCTGGGACCCTGAGCGGCGCACATTCGTGTCCGTAATACCACGCCATGTTGTCGCCGGGGTCGGTTAGGTCGAAGTCCCGGAAACATGTCGGGCACCTGACATTTCCGAAATTCCGATGAGGGATTGGTGTGGTCACTCTGTCGCTCCAGTTTCTGGGTTGTAGTAGCTGACCGCGCAGACTGGGTTGTAGCAACGCCACCACCAGATCCCATCTTCGAGTGCTACTTTCGGCCGATTGGGATAGTCCAGAGTCGGATGACCCCAGTAGGCTCCACATTTAGGGCATGGAGAGTCGGGGACGACTTTGATGTTGATGGTCATAGCGCGGTGGTCTCGATGCTGGTGCCGAGATCGTTGAGCTTCTCGGCTACCTCGTGGAGTGCTGATTCCAGGGTGTCGGCCAGGTAGATGATGGCCAGGGAAGTCAGGTCGTCGTACCCAGTGTCTCTGGTCTGGGTGACGACCTTGGCGCGTATCGCAGCGAGGCTCATGTCGTGAGTCTCTCTCATGCCGTGAGTCTCTCCAGTCGCTTGAGCAGGTGCGGTCGCTTGGTCTTGGGAGTCTTCGGATTGGCTAGCTCAACTTTCGTACGAACGATTGCTTGAGCTTGAGCCATGATCCTGTTGAGATCCCGTGCGTCTTTCCAACGTTGCACTTTGCCAACGATTTCATCCTCTGTGGCTCCCATACGTCCCCTGATGGCCAGATGGTCGTACAGTTCTGTCCTGGTCATGGTCTCGACGGACCCTAGGTCGGGAGACTGGGCCTGGACAGCCCTGAGGATGAGTCTGCTCTCGGTTGAGAGCAGGTGTCTGAGTTCTGCCATTTCACCTCCTTGTGGTTCGGCAGGGCAGGACGGTGGTACTCCTCGCACCATCTGTCTGCCTGCACATCGTCGATCGGGTGGGGCTGGTCGCAATAGGCGCGCTGACCCATCAGTAGGTGAGGGTGCTGTTGCGGATGCCCTCGGCAAGCTGGGCGCGGTCCGTCTCGGGGAGCGCCTTCACCTCGCGGCCAATCCCGAGCTTGGACTCCTTGGTGTCCGCGAAGAACTTGACGATGGTCACCATGTCGCTCTCCGTCTTGGGAGCGTTGAGCACTGTGGTCATTTCACCTCCTCTCTGTGTGCGTGCCAGCCCAGGGAGTCGAACCCTGGTCGCTTGAACCACTTGTGGTGGTGCTACCCCCAGTTGTTAGCTGGCTGGCTTGAAGCGTCCCCAAGGACCCCTAGCTTTCAGGGCTGGGGTCAGGGTGTACTGGTGGTGCCGAGCGCTGGGAGGGGTCCCAGGGCACGCTTCACTCTTCTGCCTGAGCTACTGCGTTGCGAACACGAATTCGCTGGTCTTGGAGTTGCCGGTTGATGGCTTTGAGACCGAGCAGAGATGCTTCTTGTGCCCTTTTGCTGATCCCGTCAGCAAGCTGGGCTAGCAACTCGGGTCCCAAGGGAGGCTTTACATCTCTGTTCGGCCAGCCAGCCTGTTTTAGGGCCTGGTAGCGGTAATGCCGCTGCTCTGCGCTCCCGTCGAGCGCGTCGAGCCGGGCATGTTGCTCACAGACCCCACAGACTCGCCAGTCTGATGGGATGCGTCGCCCACACCGACACTCCTTCATGGAGTGGGTCATGGGTTTCCTTGCTTGGGTCCCTGCAAACGCTTAGGCAGGGGGGACACTGGGTGTGTACCCCCTGGCCTAGGCGGTGGGCAGGAGGTTTGGCGGTCAGGAGGCGTCCTCCTGCTGGCTGTCGAGCGCGGCTTGAAGCTGGCTGATCAGATCGGGCAGTTGCCCGTACTGGAAGCCACCTATCGGCCGTTCGAACCCGTTGGCCTGGATCTTGACGATTGAGACATCGCCAAACTTGCGCTCCTCGCCAACGTTCGTCCGAACGACGATCTCGGCGGTGACCCGCATGTTGGCCAGTCCTGCGACGGCCTGCTCCAGTGCATTGCCTTTGAGACCTGCGGCCTCGAAGGCAGCGCGTGCCTGTTCGGTGTTCACCTGCATGTGTATTTCACCTCCTTTCTGTGGCGTATGAGCCACAACACAGCCTGTAGGTTCTCACCAGAGGCCTAGCCGACCTTCCGAAGTCGGGGAAATATCCTGGGTGCAGGAATTGAACCTGCCTTTCTCCACAGGCTGTGTTCTGACTCATCGAGCCTGAACGGGGCGGGGTGTGTCCTGCTGAGGGCCTAGCCCTCAGGCGCACTCCGGGGCTACGAATTCGCAGCCCAGCGTGCCGTAATGGTCGGCAAAGTCGAGCCACTCCAGGTAGTGCGGTTCACACAGGAAGAGATTGGGTGCCTCTCCTGGGTAGACAACAATCCACATTGCTTGACGCCCACAGTCGTCTGTGAGCGTGCAGGCAGGGTTGTACTGCCGCATCCTGGGATGGCTGGACTTGCGGCCAGCCTCGTAAGGCGCAAGCGCCTCAATGATGGTCCTCATTGCTGATTCCTTTCTTCTAGGCCATCAGCAGGACACACCCCTGAATGCCGTG
>Ga0214471_10000120_pt1 | contig 78758 bp, 71 predicted proteins | sample RVTome_5_FD_207665 | JGI IMG/M metagenome (GOLD analysis project Ga0214471, IMG submission 207665) | Soil microbial communities from uranium-contaminated site in the Upper Colorado River Basin, Wyoming, United States - RVT142D155 | ecosystem: Environmental > Terrestrial > Soil > Contaminated >... | reverse complement strand
CTCGTGGGTGAAGATCAGCCAGATTCGCACGTTGGCCGCCGAGCGCATGGGCCGCCGCATCGGCCGGGCCACGCCGGAGCATCTGGCTCGCATCGTGGAGGGGATCAATGAGCTCGTTGGCGCCTAATACCTACAAGGACTCCGCGGTCAAGTCGACGCAGCTCTACAACACGGGACGGGGTGGTCCCGTTTTGAAGGATGTGGCTCGGCCCCGGTGTCTGACTTCATCGCGGGATCGGTGCGCTGTTCTGCACCAAACACCTATCGAGACTCGGCGTTGGGATGCCCTCAAGCGGCGACCTCACCGTGGAGACCACTTGACCAGCCGGGCATAACGAGGCCAGCTCCTGCGGCCGGGCGAAGCGCGTGATGTCGTGGATCTCATAGAGGATCACAAGCTAGAGGATCTTGCCGATCCCCGGCTGGCCTCGTCGAACGGGTCCACGACCCCCGTGCGGTTGGTGGCATAGGTGAGCTTCTTCGCGAAGGCCGGGAGGCTGTACTGGCTGTTGGTGTTCGCGATGGGGGTCAACAGCTTGGCCCGCTTGCGCGTGAAGTGAAGCCGGCGGCGCAAGAGGTCCCGGGTGGCCCGCATCGCGGCGGGATAGACGTAGGCCTGAAGGCGTTCACCTTGCCGAGGCCGGGGATCCACAAAGAGAGGGCCTCCGGGAACTCAGACCGAACAGCCACTGGTGCCTCGCGATCCGTACGACGCTCAACACCATCGGCGCATTCTTCGCTGACTACGCGCACATGCGGCCCGGATGGGCTTCCGCCTGGTCGATCTCGCGACTGGCGAGGTCCTCGATGGAGCAGTTTCTTAGGAGGCGGCGGCTGATTCCCTTTGTTGCCAAGGTCTGAGTATGGACACACTCTCCTCCCAACTCGTCGAGTCGACCTGGCGCGAGGTAGGTTCTCTCAAGCCCCGTACGGCGCGACGTCTCATGGAAGAGGCCGCCGCCCGACAACCGGCGCTGCTCGCATATGTTATGGGGTCCACTGGACGCTCGCGCTCGGCGGTGCAGGAGGTGGCCGTCTACCTCTACTACGTCATCCTTCAGATGTTTGAGCGCGGTGCCAGTAAGCCGCTCAGCACCATTCCGATCTCGCGCGTTGAACGGGTATCCAAGCGGAACGAATCACAGATGGACAAGCTCACACGGGCTGATGAGCGGTTCCTTGAGCGTGCGGCGGAAGTACAAGCGGCGGCTCAGCCGTTTGTGGTCCGGTACCTGGCCGAGGCGCTTTTGGAGGACGAAGACTCGGATCTGACCGATGACGAGGAAGGTCTGGTGTTCCTCACGCTCAAGACCGTCATCGACTTGCTCGATGAGACTGGCTCCGCTGCCGCGCGATGACGCAGCCTCAACGCAGGTCGTGAGCACGAAATCGGAGTGACATGAATTGGCCACCGTCATAACGACTCTACGGAGCGCGGTCTTCCTGGTCGCCATGACTGCCGTGACGTGGATGGGCGCTTGCGGCGGCGGCGCGACAGCTCCGGGCACTTCGTCATCAGCGAACGTGGCGCAGGTGAGCGACGACGGGCAGAGCGGTGCGGCCGGGACGACCTTGGTGCGGCCGCTGGTCGTCCGGGTGACGGACGCCAACGGAAACCCGGTGGCCGGTGAGAGCGTGAGCTGGGCCGTGGCCTCGGGCGGTGGCTCGGTGGCGCCGACGGCCGCGACGACTGGAGCCGACGGCCAGGCGCGCACGGTGTGGACCCTCGGACCGACGGCGGGAGCGAACACGGCAACCGCTACCGCAGCGGGATTGCCTGCCATCTCGTTCTCGGCGTTAGGAACGGTCTGGGAAGCGCCGCCCTTCGCGGGAACGGCCTTCGTCTCGCCGGACATCATCACCCCATCGGACCCCACCGCCTTCGAGAGTATCACCGCGACGGGACAGGGGACCCGCGCGATGTTCGATCGCCGCGTCAACACCTGGATCACGGTGGTTGCGCACCTCTTCGATGCGACGTTCGACGATGGCCTGAAGGTCGAGATCCAGGTGAATCCCGAATTCGATTCCCAGTCGGCCCGAGACGCCGCGGCGAAGTACGCCGAAGCGATCGGTCGCCTTCCGAACGCGCTGCGCGTCGATGTCGAGACGGTTTGGATCCATCAGGGGATCGAGCCGTTCGGCGGCGGCAACAGGAACATTCTGATCCATGTGGGCCAGGCTCAACTCTACGAAGCGGATGGTTTCCTCGAGGAGATCCTGTTGCACGAGGCCGTCCACACGTCACTCGTCGCGGGCCATGCGGCCACGCCAGGATGGCTGGCCGCCCAAGCGGCGGATCCTACGTTCGTATCTGCGTACGCTCGGGATCATCCGGGCCGCGAGGACCTCGCCGAGACTCTCGGCCCGTGGTTCGCCGTGCGGTTCCGCCAAAGTCGGATCCCTCCGTCTCTCGCGGCGGTGATTCAGGCGGCCATTCCGCACCGGCTCCAGTATCTGGATGCGCAGGGGTTCAACCTGTACCCGCTCGCTCCGTGAACAAGGCTGCGTGATCGGTCGGTCCGTCGCCCGGGGCCGGGGCCGGGCTCGGTCCTCAAAGGGGGCGGCGAGGGAGATGTACAGTTGGGGAAAGACGTCACCCGCGGTGAGCGGCTCATCGCCGCGGATGCACCGAGGCCGTTTGGGCGGCACCGCACGCGCTCCTGGCGTATGCCTATCTCCACCGTTTCGGGGCGAGGTGGGGTAGCCCCGATAGGTTTCCGATATGAGAGGGACTCGGACGACTCAACGCCTTACGCGGGCTTCTGACCGGGCGCGGTGCTTCCCTGAAGCCAGTTTCTGGGTTATACTGATGGTATGAAGACGGCAATCTCGTTGCCCGACGACTTGTTTCGTGCGGCCGAGCGGCAGGCGAAGCGGGTGCGGAAGTCCCGCAGCCGCCTGTACGCGGAGGCGCTGGCCGAATACCTGGCACGCCATGCCCCTGACGAGGTCACGGACGCCATGAACCGGGTTGTCGACCAAGTCGGGGAGCCGGAGCCCCAGCCATTTCTGACGCGGGCAGCACGGCGGGTATTCGAGCGGACGGAGTGGTAGAGGTCGCCCAAGGCGAAGTCTGGTGGGCGGAGTTGCCGGAACTCGCCGGATCCGGTCCGGGATTTCGCCGCCCGGTGGTGGTGGTTCAGGGCAACCATTTGAATCGGAGCCGAATCGCGACCGTCGTCTGCGTGCTGCTGACCAGCAACCTGACGTGGGGGGACGCGCCGGGAAACACGCGGCTTGCGGCGAAGGCCACGGGTCTGCCCCGGGACTCGGTCGCGAACGCCTCCCAAATCATCACCCTCGATCGATCCTTTCTTGGCGAACGCGTCGGACGGCTGGCGCCGAAGCAGCTCGTGCAGATCTTGCATGGCATCGACGTGATACTCGGCCGATGAGAGTGCGGTAGTGCTTGATCGTGCGCCCTAACCGGCCGGCAGGAATCCAACCTGTTCTTCTCGCACTACCTACCCTGTTCGATCCGGCCAGCGAGAAACGGCGGGGCTCGCCGCCGCCACGTAGAACGCGGAGACCCTGGCGCCTGCGGCGCCACCGTACATTCTTTCCACCCCATGCCCGATATCGGCGAAGGGTTCGTCTACTACGCGGTCTTTCTGTTCTCGACCACGCTGCACGAGGCCGCGCATGCGTGGGCGGCGAAAATCGGCGGCGACCTCACCGCGTATCACGGCGGCCAGGTCTCGCTCGATCCGCGTCCCCATATCCGGCGCGCACCGTTCGGCATGGTGGTCCTGCCGATCATTTCGGTCGTTCTTTCAGGCTGGCCGTTTGGGTTCGCCAGCGCGCCGTACAGCATCGACTGGGCCCGGCGATACCCACGGCGCGCGGCGTGGATGGCGTTGGCCGGCCCGGGCTCCAACCTCACGTTGGTTCTCCTGTCGGGCGCGGTGATCAACATCGGGCTCCTGCTCGGGTGGTTCCACGCGCCCCAAAGCATCACGTTCGGGCATATCGTGGCGTCCAACGGCGGCGGGATTGGGGACGCGGTCGCCTTTCTGCTTGGCGTGTTCTTTTCGCTCAATCTGGTGCTGTTCATTCTGAACATGCTACCCGTGCCACCCTTGGACGGGAGCGGCGCCCTCCCGTTGCTCCTGCCCGCCGAAACGGTGCCCCGGTACCAGCATCTCATCTGGACCCAGCCCGCGATCAGCTTCATCGGCATCCTCGTGGCATGGCAGGTGTTTGGCCGCATATTTCACCCGATGTTCCTGTTCGCGGCGAGCGTACTCTATCCGGGAGTATCGTATCATTAGATCGTCGGACGAGATCGGCGTCGCACCGGTTCCCGCCGACCGTTCTACCCCCTGACGGCCGTCATCATGCTGACTCGGGGCCTCGCGGCCGGCCTGGCGGTGTTCACCTGCGTCAACGGATCCTTGCAGGTGTTTCCCGTGGTTGATTCCGATGGCTCGCTGAAGGTGTATGGCGTCGCGGTCGGGACCTTCGACGGTCCATCCGACGGCCGCTGTGAGGCGGGCGCAGGACCCCAGGGGGCATGAACGCGCACCCGATCGACCCGCGCGTCGATATCGGTCATGTGCATCTCAAGGTGGCCGACCTCGATCGCGCGCTCGCGTTCTACTGCGGCGTCCTTGGCTTCGTGTTGATGCAGCGGATGGGGTCGCAGGCGGCTTTTGTCAGCGCAGGAGGATATCACCATCATATCGGTCTCAACACGTGGGAGAGCCACGGCGGCGGGCCCCCTCCCGCCGGCAGTACCGGACTCTACCACGTGGCGATTCGTTACCCCGATCGCGCCTCGCTGGGCGATGCGCTCCGGCGATTGCAGCGGGCCGGCATTCCGTTGGACGGCGCGGCCGATCACGGAGTGAGCGAGGCGCTGTATCTGCGCGATCCCGATGCCAACGGGATCGAGTTGTATCGCGATCGCCCGCACGAGCAATGGCCCCGGGACGCGGGCGGACAACTCGAGATGGTGACGCAGCCGCTGGATGTCGAGACCCTGTTACGCGAGGCCGCTCAGCTCGCATAGGATGACGCGCTATGGTACCTGGCAAACTCCAATTCCTGCCGTGCGTGGGACTGCTGGTGATCGCGGCGTGCGGTGAACCCACCGAGCCAACCGAGGGCGTCGATCCCGAGTTGTCCGTCGGAAGCGCCCACGGCTGTCTCGTGCGCAGCGACGAAAGCATTGCGTGCTGGGGCGTCAACAGCCTCGGCCGATTGGGTGGAGACCTGTTCCAAACCCGGGGGGCCGTCCTGGTGGGATCTCACGAATCGTTCCGACATGTAGCCGCCGGGTGGGCACACACCTGCGCCCTCACCGTGGACGGAGCCGCGTGGTGCTGGGGGAGCAACGTCGGTGGCCAACTCGGTATCACCGGGACCACGGCCGCGAACCTGCCGCAACGCGTTCCCGGTGCACCACCGTTCGTCCAGATCACGGCCGGCCGCGCACACACGTGCGCCCTGACCTCCGCGGGGTATGCATACTGTTGGGGGGACAACTCGCGGGCGCAGCTCGGGATCGGCACGTTTGAACCCTCGCTGGTATCACCGGTTGCCACCGAGCGAACATTCGTCTCCGTCGTCGCGGGCGAGCTGCACACCTGCGCGCTCACCGCGGCCGGGACGGTGTTCTGCTGGGGCGACAATCTCTTCGGGCAGTTGGGCGTCCCGTCGGACTCTGGTGTCTACCCGACGCCGGTGCAGATGGAGACAGAGATTCCTTTCACCCAGATTACCGCCGGACGCAGCCACAACTGCGGCATCGCAGCCGACAGCGTCGGGTATTGTTGGGGCGCGAACGACGATGGCCAACTTGGAACGCGGGGCGAAGATCGGTCATATCTCCCCGTGAGCCTCGGCCCCGCGCGACCGTTCCGTCAACTGTCGGCCGGCATACGACACACGTGCGGCGTGTTGTTCGGCCTGTCGGTCCTGTGTTGGGGCGAGAACCTCTACGGACAGGTGGGGTCATCGTCGCTGATCACGGAGCTTGCGCCAAAGCTCGTGACAACCGACCAGGCGTTCGTGTTGGTCGGGTCGGCGGATCGGCATACGTGCGGTTTGAGCGTGCGGCTCCAGGTCTTCTGTTGGGGAGACAACCGGGATGGGCGGCTCGGTCTGGGCTACAAGTCCACCGAGTACCAGCTTACCCCGCGACTGGTCTTGATGCCCTGATCGCGCGGCCCGTCACCACATCGCGCGCACCGCGTCCCGCAACGCCATGATCGCCAACACCAGCAGCAGCGGCGGGATCACGTAGCGCGCGAGAAAGATCGCCCCGGGCACGAGGCGGGCGAAGCCCGGGGATGCGCCTGCGCTCACCTCGCGGGCCGGTTCCTTCATGCGCCACCCGAACAACAGGGCCATGCCCAGAACACCGGCCACCACGAAGAACTCGCCGGCGATGCGGTCCAGCACGCCCAGGATGTCACCGGAAACCGCAGCCATCAGGCCGACCAAGGTGGCAAGTCCCCCCGCGATGAGCGTGGCCGCCCTGCGGCCGAGCCGGAACTCGTCGATGCCGACCGCCGCGACGACTTCGAGCAGTGATACCGTCGACGTGATCGACGCCACCGCCAACGCCACGAAGAACCCGACTCCCACCACGCGCCCGACCGATCCCATCTCGACGAACGCTCCCGGCAATGAGATGAACAGCGTCCCCATGGTGCTATCGGTGACCTCGGCGGACAGACCAAGCGCGAAGATCACCGGAAACACCACCAGTCCCGCGACGAAGGCCACCGAAAAATCCGACAGCGAAACGATGGCCGCTTCCCGACTGAGGTTCTCGTGCCCGGTCAGGTAGGAACCGTAGGTGAGCATGATCCCCATGCCGACACTCAGCGAGAAGAATGCCTGGCTCGCCGCGGCCTGGAGTACGGCCGGATCCGTCAACGACTCGAGCGATGGGGCGAGGTAGAACGCGTAGCCGGCACCGGCGCCCTCGAGCGTTGATGCCCACACCGCAAGCGCAATCAGGATCATGAACAGGATCGGCATCAGGATGATGCTGGCGCGCTCGATGCCCTGCTTGACGCCCAACAACACGATGCCGGTGGTGGCGATCATGGTCACGAGATGGAACCCGATGGCCGGGGATCCGGTCGACACCGCGGCATAGCGCGCGCCGGGCGAGGTCGAGAATCCCGCGAGCATTCCGTCAAGCGCGTACCGTACGGTCCACCCGGTAATGACGGACAGGTACGCGAGGATGAGCAGCGCGGTCAGGACGAACAGATACCCCAGTGGCACCCATCGTCCGCCACCGACGGTGCGTACCGCGCCGATCGAGGAAAGCCGGGTGCGCCGGCCCACCGCGAATTCCGCCACCATCATGGGGATGCCGATCAGGAACGTCATCCCGATGTACAACACGACGAACGCCGCGCCGCCGCCTTCGGCGGTGCGATAGGGGAACCGCCACATGTTCCCCAATCCGACGGCGCTGCCGACGGCCGCCATGACAAATCCGAAGCGCGTGCCGAACCGCTCGCGCGGCCGGGCGCCCGCCGATGCCTGCGGTTTCAGTTCCAACTCCGGCCGCGCAGTTGCTCGACGTCGAGGTTGCCGCCGCTCAACACGCACACGACCTTCGTGCCGGGCTCCGCGCGAATCAGGCCCTGCAACAGCGCGCCCACCGGCGCGGCGGCCGCGCCTTCGGCCACGAGCTTGGCACGCGCCATCAGCCACAAGACGGCGTCGAAGATCTGCTCGTCCGGCAGGGTCACGATCTCATCGACGAAACGCGACACGACCGACAGCGTGATCTCGCCTACGCGTTTCACCCGCAACCCGTCGATGACGCAGTCGACCCGTTCCAGGGTGATGCGGTGACCCGCCTCGACACTGCGCTGCATGGCCGGCGCGCCCGATGACTCGACCCCGATAACGCGGATCTCCGGATTCGTGCTCTTGAGCGCCATCGCGATTCCGGAGATCAGACCGCCCCCGCCGATCGGGACGATCACCAGTGCGGCATCGGGCACGTCGTCGAGGATCTCGAGTCCGACCGTCCCCTGACCGGCGATCAGATCGGGATCGTCGAACGGATGGATGTAGGTGAGTCCCTGCTGCTCCATCAGCTCGAGCGCCTTCTCGTTGGCTTCGTCCCAGATAGTGCCGTGCAGAATTACCTCGGCACCGTATCCCGCGGTCGCCGCGATCTTGGACTTGGTCGCGTTCTCCGCCATCACCACCACCGCGCGTACCCCGTATTGCCGCGCCGCGATCGCCACGCCCTGCGAGTGGTTCCCGGCAGACGAGCAGATCACCCCGCGCGCGCGCTCCTCGTCAGACAACAGCGCGATCTTGTTCATCGGACCGCGCACCTTGTACGCGCCGCCGCGCTGGAACAGCTCCGCCTTGAGCCGGATGTCGAAACCCGTCGCCTCGCTCAACGATCGCGAGGTGAGGATCGGTGTGTGATACACGTATGGTGACACGCGGGCGCGCGCGCGGTCGAAATCCTCGCGCGTCAGTGTCAGCTCCTGACTCGAATGGTCGCGGGGCATCGTCGTGCTCATCGGTCGCGGGAAGGACGCTCATGCACGGCGCCGAACATAACCGGGTTCCGCGCGACCGCCAGCGCTCGGCACGGTGTCATGGAAGGCGTTCGTCATCGGGGCATCATTCCCGCACTCTCACGATCCCGCCATGCGGCATGTATCTTGTCGACCGCCGTCCGGATTCGAGATATCCACGTCGGGGATTCCCATGATACGCTCACGACGCCTCGCCCCTGGTGCTACGCTCTTGGCCGCGATGGCCTGTGGCGCAGGCGGGAACGACGATCGCGCGGCACCGCTCCTCGAGGGAATGGGCACCGCGCACCGCGCCATTACCACTGCGGACACGCTGGCTCAACGATACTTCGATCAGGGGCTCGTGCTCGCGTATGCATTCAACCACGGGGAAGCCGCCCGTTCGTTCCGTGAAGCGATCCGGCTGGATCCGACCTGCGCCATGTGCACGTGGGGCCTCTCGTACGTCCTCGGCCCAAACATCAACGCGACGATGGATTCCGGGAACGCAGCCGAGGCGTACGCCGCTGCGCGACGCGCGACCGAGCTGGCGGCCAACGGACCCAACGCCGAGCGGGCGTTGGCCGAGGCGATGGCCGCACGGTACCGGGAAGACGCGCCCGCGGACCGGGGCGGCCTGGATTCGGCGTACGCGGACGCGATGGAACGGGTGGTCGGACGCTTTCCGCGGGACGTCGACGCCCGCGCGCTGTACGCCGAAGCGATCATGCTGCTGATGCCCTGGGACTATTGGGGGCCCGATGGATCGGCACGACCCGGCACGGAGCGCCTGATCGCCGAACTCGATACCGCGCTCGCGGTCGATTCGCTGCATCCCGGCGCCAATCACTTCCTGATTCACGCGGTCGAGAAACAGCGACCCCGGCTGGGGCTCGCCGCCGCCGAACGACTGCGCACGCTGGTCCCGGGTGCGGGACACCTGGTGCATATGCCGTCGCATATCGACCTCCGCGTGGGTCGCTACCACGACGGATCGCTGGCCAACGAACGCGCCATGCACGCCGACAGTGAATACGTGCGCCAGACGGCGGCCCAGGGGCTGTACCCGCTGGCCTACGTCCCGCACAATTTCCATTTCCTCGCGGCAACCGCGACGCTCGAGGGCCGCGGCACGCGAGCGTTGGAAGCGGCGCGGGCCCTTGCGGCGGCGCACGATTCGGCGGCGATGCGGGAGCCCGGCCTCGGGACGCTGCAACACTACTGGAGTACCCCCCTGTACGTGATGGTTCGGTTCGGACGGTGGGACGAGATCCTGCGTGAGCCCAAGCCACCAGCCGACCTGACCTACCCGACCGCGGTCTGGCACTACGCGCGCGGGATCGCGCTGTTGCGCACGGGTTTGACCGATGCGGCGCGCCGTGACCTGGCATCGCTGTCGCGCATCGCGGCCGATACGACCCTTGCGTCCGTCACCATCTGGGACATCAACACGACGCTGGACCTGCTGGCCATAGCGCACGGGGTCCTGGCAGGTGAGGTCGCCGCCGCCGACGGCGACTTCGACGCCGCGCTATCCGATCTGCGGCGTGCCCGCGCCGCGGAGGACGGGTTGTCATACGACGAACCGCCGCCGTGGCACCTCCCGGTCCGCCACATCCTCGGGGCGGTGCTGCTGGACGCGGCGCGACCGGCCGAGGCGGAAGCCGTGTATCGCGAAGACCTCGCGGTGTTTCCAGAGAATGGCTGGTCGTTGTTCGGACTGCGGCAGGCGCTGGACGCGCAGGGAAAGCGCGCTGCGGCCGCCGAAGTGGGTCGCCGCTTCGACGCCGCGTGGCGCCACGCCGACGTTGCGCTCACCGCGTCCAGGTTCTGAGGACGTCGGTCGACGCCAAGCAGGTTCCCGCGGACGGTCATCCAGAGACCAAGAGGACTCGCGTTGGCCGTCGCGGCCCCGATTGCTTAGCTTGAGGGGTCGAGCAATCCCCGAACGGAGGAACCTTCATGGCGCGACCAGGTCCGGCAACGATAGCAAAACGACAACGCGAGATTGCGAAGCAACAGAAGAAGAAGGCCAAAGCGGAGAAACGGGCGGCAAGGAAGGAACAGAAGGAGCAGGATACCGGTGAGCAAGGCGAGACCGGACAGGATCCCGATCTGATCGGGATCGTCCCCGGCCCCCAGCCGCCGTTGTACTAGCCGTCTCGCCAAACCCGGAGGGAGAATCCGGCCACCGCTTGCGGCCACCGGGGAGTTGCCCCGCCCCGTACCCTTCCAGAAGTCCATAGGGAAACATGCAGGGCGCTTGACGCTCCCGTGAAGCATGTCCGCGATCGTCCCGGTGACATCACGCCTGGTCGATCATGTGGTCCATGGCGCCGTGGCGGTGGACGTTGGTTGCTCTGCGATCTCCGCGGTGATTACGTAACCGCAATGGCGAACTGATGCACTGGACAGCGGTCGCCTGATCGGAACCGGGCCACCATACCCGAAGACCCGGCGTGCTCAGGGGCCGGACGTTTCCGCGCCGGTTACCTGTGTCGAGATCTCACCGCTCAGCTCCGCCGCCGCGACCAGCATCGTTTCTGTCGTGGGTCGCGCCAGGCGACCGGGAAGTGGTGGGGTAATGGTGAGCGGCAAGGTCACGAGCACGAGCAACGCCGAAATCCAGAACGGGACGCCGAGACCGAAGTTATCCATGATGAGGCCAGCGCCGATGGGGAACGCGACGCGCGACACGCCGCCGAAGGTGTGCTGCACCCCCATGTACAATCCGCGCTCGCCGCTCGGCACCACCCGAGACAGCATCCCCGTGACGCACGGGAACAGGAACGCCGTGCCGAGCGGCATCAGCGTGAGCGACACGAAGAGCGCGGGGAACGTGCGCGCGACGGACAAGACGGCGAGACCGGCCGCCAGCACGACGACGCCGAGTCTCGAGAGCCGCACCTCACCGAGCGCGTCGACCAACTTCCCGAGAATCAGGGTCCGGACGACCACACCCATGCCGCCCAGATACATGATGACGTAACCGACGGTCTGTTCAGTGACGCCAAGGCGATCGACCAGCAGCAGCGGCATGATCGGCACCGTCCCGTAGAACGCACCGATGGCAATGGCGTACGTCCAGATCAAGCGAGATGGCGGCTCGTTCAGCCGCGTGCCCACACGCCAGATCGCTTCCCATTCGGAGATCGAGTTGGCGGCCTTCACCGCACTTGAAGGCCCCGAGGCACGCGACTCCCGGAGAAATCGCCACGCGAACACGGCGACGAGGATCGACAGCGCCGCGGCGCCGAGCCCCGGTGCCTGGCGTCCACCGACCGCGATCAACGCCGAGCCGAACGCGGGCCCGGCCACCGCACCCAGGCTCGTAACGGCTGACAGCCAACCGAGCGCCTTGGTCCGTTCATCCGGCGCGGTCGAGTCGGTCACGTACGCCTGGACCACGCCAATCGTTCCGCCGCCGATACCCTGGATCACGCGTGACAGCAACAACAACCCTACGCTCTCGGCGAGCCCGAAGATGAGATAGGCAACGGCGGAAATACCGAGACCGACCAGAATGGCCGGCCGCCGTCCGTAGCGGTCCGAGAACCGTCCCCAGAACGGGGCGACGGCGAGTTGCGCCAAGGAGAACGCCGATATGAGTAGCCCGACCACGAACGCGTTCGCGCCGAAGGTCGTGGCGTAGTACGGCAGGAGGGGCAGGATCATGACCAGCCCCACCATGTCGACAAAGGCCGTGACGAAGAGAACGAGCAGTCGCGCCACGGCGTAACGGTAGGCACCCTGGTGGTCCACCACAAGGCGGCCGAGGTGGTATACTAGCTGTCGCGAGAGCGTGAGCATCGGAGCCACCATGAATCCTCCAGCCAGCATCATCCTGATGGTCGCGCTGGCGCCGCTGGCGTGCGGCACCGAGCGGGACGCCATCGCCGTGGCCAGCGCGCGGGACAGCGCGGGGATCGCCATTGTCGAGAGCGCCGAGCCACGATGGGGCGGCGACGGCGGCTGGCGTCTCTCGAGCGACCCGGCGGTACGTATCGGCGCGCTGGAAGACAACCCGGTGTACGAGTTGTACCAGGTTTCCAACGCCGTGCGCCTGTCCGACGGGCGGATTGTGGTCGCCAACAGCGGCACGCACGAGTTGCGCTTCTACGACGAGGCGGGGACGTTCCTCATGAAGGTGGGACGGCAGGGCGGTGGGCCGGGTGAGTTCGAAATGCTCTTCACGATTCGCGCACTCGCCGGCGACTCGGTCATGGCCTACGACGCGAACCACCGTCGCATTTCCATCTTCGATCCGCAGGCCCGATTCGTCAGGGATCTCGCGATCGGCAACGCCGAGCAAGTCTTGTTCGCGTTGCCGCACGGCCGACTTCCCGACGGGAGCTACCTCGTTGAATCCCCGAGCCGCCAGCCGGGACCGGCCATGCTCGATCGACCGACCGGCCGCCAGCGTGACAGCATCGTCGTGCTCCGCCTCGACGCGACCGGTGGCATCCTCGACACCATGGGAATCTTCCCCGGCCTCGCGATGCAGATCACCACCGTGAAAATGGGCGACCGCGGGTTCCCGATGCCGCTGGCGGTCCCCTTCAGTCCACGCACGACGATCTCCCTCGGCAGCGACCGCACGTACGTGGGAACGAGCGATACCTATGAGATCCGCATGTTCGACGTGCGAGGCACCCTGACGCGCATCGTGCGCCGGCCCCACGAGAACCGTCCCGTGACGGACCGAGACGTTGCCACCACGCGCGAACGCATGGACGCCGGGCTCGCCCAACAGAGCAATCCCTTCAGCGCGCAGCTGCGCGATGTGTACCGTGACATCGAGTACCCGGAGACGATGCCCGCGTATGGCATGGTGATCGGCGACCGCGAGGGCAATCTGTGGGTCTCCGAGACGGGTGCGCCCGACCGCGACGAAGCGCGTTGGACCGTGTTCGACCGCGACGGCGCCATGCTGGGGACGGTGGCGATTCCGAGGGAACTCCGCGTCACGGAGATTGGCGCCACGTACGTCCTTGGCACGATGAGCGACGATCTCGAGATCGAGTCCGTCCTGTTGTACAATCTGATCAAGCCGCGGACGTGACCGCGGTGATCACGGATCCGCTCGCCGTCCTCGCGGCCCTGGCGGTCGTCGTCTATGTGTCGCTGCGCCTCGAGGTGAGGGTGCGCATGTTCCGCGCGCTCGGCGCGGCGCTCGTCGGCATTCTCTTTGGCATGTTGTTGTCCAACATCGGCGTCCTCCCCGGCGAGTCACCGACGTACGCGTTCCTCGTCGGTCCCGGGTTGCAGGTCGGCATCGCGCTGATTCTCCTCGGCGTGAACGTGCGCTCGATTCGCGACGCCGGGCCGACCATGCTGGCGGCGTTCGCGCTCGGCGCGGCCGGCACGGCCGCCGGTGCAACGGTCGGCGCGTTGATCTTCGCGCCCATGGTGGGACCGGAAACGTGGAAACTCGCGGGGCAGTTCACCGGGACCTACACCGGTGGCGGAGCAAACTTCGCCGCGGTCGGCCAGGCACTCGATACCAGCAGCGACATCTTCACCGCCGCCCTCGCCGCGGACGTGAGCGTCACGGCCCTGTGGATGGCGACGTGTCTTGCCGTGCCGGTGTTGCTCGGACGCCAGGCAGCCGAGTACGCCGCTCCCGCTCACCAGCCCTCGCCGGCGGGACAGCCGCTCACCCTCGAGCGGGCATTGTACAGTTCGGGCACGGCCATCTCGCTGAGCGACGCCGCCGCCCTGGTCCTGATCGCCGTGGGTTCGGTGTGGCTGTCCGGGGTGATCGCCTCGTGGATTCCGAGTATCCCCGCCATGCTGTGGCTGACGACGATCGTGCTGGCGGTGGCTCACATCCCCTCGGTCCAGGCGCTCCCGGGCGGAGCGCTTTGGGGCAACTACCTGTTGCTGTTGTTCCTCGCGTCCAACGGCGCCCAATCGGTGATCGCGAACATCGTCAGGCTCGGTCCCGCCGTCTTCTACTTCGCCATGACGACGGTGGCGATACACGGTGTGGTCCTGTTCGGGATGGGCCGGCTGCTTCGCCTCGACTGGGCGACCCTCGCGGTCGCATCCCAAGCCAACGTCGGGGGCCCCGCGTCGGCGATGGCACTCGCGGGGGCCAGGGGCTACGCCAATCAGCTACTCCCGGGTGTTGCGGTCGGGCTGCTCGGCTACGCGGTCGGTAATTACCTTGGGTTGGGCGTGGCAAGCCTGCTCCACAGCCTCGGGTGAGATGATCCCGGGGGATCATTTCCCCGGCCGGGGGTTTCCCAAAGAGCATGGCCCGGTAGCCCAGCCGCACGACTTAAGGAGTTACGTCACCAGATCCAGACACTTGCGCCTCATCACTTTCGGGTTACATTCGGTTTTCCCGAGTTCCGGCCAAGATTTTGGGGATTTTCCCACCATCGGACGAGATGAGTGGGGCCGCGGTACGCGTCACTGAATTGGAGACTGCCCCGTGAAGTTGTCCGACACCGCCATTCGTCGGCCAGTCCTGGCCAGCGTCATGAGCGTCACGCTGGTGCTCTTTGGCGCCATCGGATTCGTGCGTCTCCCAGTTCGGGAGTTTCCTGACGTCGATCCGCCCATCGTTTCGGTCACGACCGTGCTTCGCGGCGCCAACCCTCGCGTGATGGAATCGGCGGTCACGGACATTCTCGAGGAAGAGCTGAGTACCATCGCCGGACTCCGCACGCTCACGAGTTCGAGTGCGGAGCAGTCCAGCACCATCACCCTGGAGTTCACGCTCGACCGCGACATCGAAGCTTCGGCGCAGGACGTGCGCGACAAGGTGGCGCGGGTGCGAGGCCGCCTCCCCCAGGAAATCGAGGAACCGGTCGTCAGCAAGCAGGATTCCGACGCGCAGCCGTTTTTCTGGCTGGCGTTGGTCGGCGAGAACTACGATCTGCTGCAGCTCTCGGACATCGGCGACCGCGAGGTCAAGACGCGGCTGCAGAGTCTTCCCGGTGTGGGGCGCGCCCAGATCTTCGGTGAGCGGCGTTACGCGATGCGTATCTGGCTGTCCGCTGCGGAGCTGGCCGCGCGTGGCCTGACGGTGCAGGACGTGATCGACGCCATTCGCAGCCGTAACGTCGAGGTTCCGGCCGGCCGCATCGAGTCGGAGCGCCGCGAATTCACCGTGCGGTCACTCGGCGAACTCAAGACCCCCGACGAGTTCGCCAACCTCTTGGTCTCCAGCACCGGCGGGCGGGTCGTGAAGTTGCGGGATCTCTCCCGGGTCGAACTCGGACCGGAAGACCAACGCAGCACGTTGCGGTTCAACGGGAAGGCGGCGGTGGCCGTCGGCGTCATTCGCCAGTCCAAGGCGAACCTCATCCAGGTGTCCGACGCGATCCATGCGGAACTGGCCAACATCCAGGAAGCGTTACCGCCGGGCGTCAACATCGAGGTGGCGTACGATGGGGCCGTGTTCGTACGGCGGTCCATCGAGGAAGCGGAACAGACACTCGTCATCGCCGCCATTCTGGTGGTGTTCATCATCTTCTTCTTCCTGCGGAACCTTCGGGCCACCATCATACCGGGGCTTGCCATCCCCACCTCGATCATCGCCGCATTCGGCCTGATGTACTTCCTGGGGTTCACGATCAACAATCTCACGTTGCTCGCGCTGATCCTGGCCATCGGGATCGTGGTCGACGACGCGATCATCGTGATGGAGAATGCGTACCGGCATCAGGAGGAACTCCACGAGAATCCTGAGCAGGCCGCCATGCGCGGCACATCCGAAATCGCGTTTGCCGTGATCGCGACGACGATTGCCCTGGTGGCCGTGTTCTCTCCGCTCGCGTTCCTGCAAGGGACCACCGGCCGGTTGTTCAACGAGTTCGGGCTGGCCCTGACCGGGGCGGTCGTCATCTCGAGCTTCATTGCGTTGACACTCACGCCCATGCTCAGCGCGAAGATCCTCCGCGTTCCCGAGCGCCATGGGGTGGTTTTCAACCTGTTCGAGCAGACGTTTCTCACCATCACCGGATGGTATCGGAACTCGCTCGTGTTGGCGCTCCGGCATCGTTGGGTGGTGACGATCGGTGCCGTGGCCATCGTCCTCACGGCCGTGGGTGTCTTCCGGTCGCTCAAACGCGAGTTCATTCCACCGGAGGACCGTGGTCTGTTCGTCACCTTCGTGGTCGCGCCGGAAGGCTCCTCGCTCGAGTACACCGATGGCTATCAGCGCCAGGTGGAGGCGATTCTCGAACGGACCGAAGGCATCGCCATGTACTTCAGTGGCGTCGGGTTCTTCGGTCCGGTGAACACCGGCATCCTGTTTGCGCGGCTCGACGACTGGGACACGCGGGACCGATCGGTGCACGACATCCTCGCCGAGGTCCAGCCGCAGATGTTCGGCATCCCCGGGATCTTCGCGTTCGCGAGCAATCCGCCCGCGTTCGGGTTCGGGCAGCCGGTCCAATTTGTCGTGCGGCATCCCAACTTCGATTCGCTCGGCGTCGGCATGGACGCGCTGCTGGCGCGGGCGCGCCAGATCCCCGGCTTGATCAACGTCGACACCGACCTCCGCGTGAACAAACCGGAGCTGTCCGTGAGCTTCGACCGGGACCGCGCCGAAGATCTCGGCGTGCCCATTCGCGAGGTATCCTTGACGCTCCAGGCGCTCCTCGGCGGCCAGCGGGTCAGTACGTTTACGCGCAACAACAAACTGTACTACGTCATGGTCCAACTCGACCCCACCGAACGGGCCACGCCAAGCGACATGTCCGCGATCTATCTGCGCGGCCGGGGCGGGGAACTGGTGACGATGGACGCGCTGACCAGCATAGACGAGGGCGTCGGGCCGCGACAGCTCAACCACTTCAACCGAGTCCGATCGGCCACGCTCACCGGTGGCCTGGCTCCCACCTTCACGCTCGGCGAAGCACTCGACTCCCTGCACGCCGCCGCGCGGGAAGTCCTGCCGCGCGGGTCCAGCGTCGCGCTGGCCGGTGAGAGCCGCGAACTCGAGGAAAGCGGGTCGGCGCTGTACTTCGCCTTCGTCCTCGCGCTCGTCGCCGTGTATCTCGTGCTCGCCGCGCAGTTCGAGTCGTTGATTCACCCGTTCACGGTGTTGTTGTCGGTCCCGCTTGCGGTGACCGGCGGGCTCGTCACGCTGCTCCTGTTGGGTTCCACCCTCAATCTCTACAGTCAGATCGGGATGATTCTGCTGATCGGCATCGTGACCAAGAACTCGATTCTCCTCGTGGAATACGGCAACCAGCTGATGGCCAAGGGCATGACCGCCGCCGAGGCCATCGTCGAGTCGGGCCGCATCCGGTTACGTCCCATCGTGATGACTTCGGTTGCGACCCTCATGGCGACGCTGCCGATCGCCCTGGGGCTGGGCGCCGGCTCGATGAGCCGCCGTCCACTCGGGTACGCCATCGTCGGAGGGCTCGCCTTCTCGACGGTGTTGACCCTGTATCTCGTGCCGGTCGTGTACGTATTGCTCGATGGGCTCACCGCGCGCCTCCGCCGCGCGGCGCCGGCGCTCGATCCGGCGGAGGCGCGGTAATGCTGCTGCTGCTCGCCGCCTTGCAGATGGTCGGAGCCGACACGGTCAGGCAGATCTCGCTCGAGGAGGCCCTGCGTCTGGGTACCCAACTCGATCCCGGATACGTGACGGCGCTCGGTCAGGTACGGAACGCCACCTGGCAGCGCCGCGCGGCGTTCACGACGTTCATCCTTCCGTCAGTCGTATTCCAAACGGCGGCGACGCGCTACTCGAGCGACGCGTTCAACATCGGGACACTGCAACCGGCCTCTCAGATCGTGACCGCTCAGCTCAGCGCCAACTACGACCTGTTTCGTGGTGGGGCGAAGTTCTTCGAATTGGCGCGCGCACGAGCCGACTTCGAGAGTGCGGAAGCATCCGCGCTGCAGGCACGCTATCGCACCGCCTTGTTGATCGAAGCGGACTACTACGACGTGCTGGCGCAGCAGGAGTTGACGCGCGTGAGCGAGGAACGCGTTCGCCGCGCGGCGGAGCAACTTACGGTCGCACGCGCGCGGGTCGTTTCCGGGGCGGCCGTCCAGACGGATTCCCTTCAGCTGTTGCTCGAGTTGACGCGCGCACGGGTCGATCTGCTCCGCCAGCGGTCGAGTCTCACGGTGGCCCGCCTGCAACTCGGCAGGCGCGTCGGGTTGACCGGACCGGCGGCGGCCGCCCCGGTCGATGCTGCCCCGCCGGCATTGCCGCTTTCGGTTGACGCCGCGGTGGCGGAGGCGATCGATGCGGGTCCCAGCTATCAGGCGGCCCGCGCCAAGGCTCGTGCCGCGTCCGCGTCGGCTCGGTCGGGGTGGAGCCTGTATCTGCCGCAGATCACCCTCAACGGCTTGGTGACGGCGTTCGACGATCGGTTCTTTCCCAACGCGACGACGCGTTCCTCACTCGGGATCAGCTTTACGCTCCCGCTGTGGAACAACGGCCAGCGGGAGATCGCGCTGTCACAGGCCCGCGTGGCGCGAGACATCGCGGCCGCCGTCGCCGATGACGCCGCGCGTGCGGCCCGGCGCGACGTGGTCGAGGCGTACGAGGCGTATACGACGGCGCAGGCCAGTAGCGAATTGGCCCGGCAGCAACTGGCGGTGGCCGGCGAGAATCTGCGGGTGCAACAGGAGCGCTATCGCGCCGGCGCAACGACCATTCTCGATCTCGTGACCGCCCAGGTCAGTATCACCGAAGCCGAGGCAGGCGTGGTGCAGGCGCGATATGCCGCGCGGCTGGCACTCGCGGGGCTGGAAGCCATTCTCGGCCGGCGACTCTTTGCAGGCGAAAGGTAGAGTAATGCGACGTACGTTCCTGATGATGGTCGCCACCGCCGTTGGGTGCGGAGGCGCGGAAGCAGGTGACGCGATCCCGGGCGGCGGTAGTGAACCACTGCCGACGCCGGTTGATGTCGCCGAGGCGAAGAACGACACCGTCATCGACGAGATCGTCGCCACGGGACAAATCGAGGCGGTGCAGTCGATCGAGCTGCGACCCGAAGTCGAAGGTCGACTGGTGGCGATCCTCGTGCGTGAGGGATTCGAGGTACGGGAAGGCACGCCGCTGTTCAAGGTGGACGACGCGCAACTCCGCGCGCAGGTCGCGCGGCTCGAGGCCGAACGCGATCTCGCCGTCCAGGCACTCGAACGCACCCGGGACCTGATCAGCCGTAACGCGTCGTCACAAGCCGACCTGCAGCAGGCGGAAGCCAACGCGCGGAGCAGCGCCGCACAGCTCGAGCTGCAGCAGATTCGACTCGACCGGACCCTGGTGCGGGCACCGTTCACCGGTGTGATCGGGCGGCGGTTCGTGAGCCTCGGCGACTATGTGACGACCGCATCCCGCCTGGCGACGCTCCAAACCGTCAACCCGCAACGAGCGGTGTTTGCCGTGCCCGAGCGGTTCGCCCAGCGCCTCGCTACGACGCAGCAAATCACATTTCGCATCGCCGCGGGAGAACCACGGCAGTACGAGGGCACCGTCGAGTTCGTCGATCCGGTCGTGGAACTTCCAGGCCGGACGATCACCGTCAAAGCGCGGGTCCGGAACCACGACCGTACCCTCAAGTCCGGCATGTTCATCGAGGTCCGCCTGGCGACCGACGTGCGACCCGACGCCGTGGTCGTGCCGGAGGACGCGGTTCTGCCGCTGCAGGGATTGACGTTCGTGTGGGTCGTGACCGACGGCACGGTGACACGCCGCCCCGTCCGGCTTGGCATCCGCACACCCGGGTTCGTCGAGGTCATCACCGGTGTCACGGCGGGTGAGCACGTGGTCGTCGGTGGGTTGGAGCGTCTGTTCGACGGCGCGCCGGTCATGCCGAGCCTGGTCCAACGCACCGCGGACGTGGTACGGCAACCCGCCAACTAGGAATGCGTACTGAATGGTGCTCCCATTTCACGGCGAGGCAGCCATGAAGCCCAGCCTGCTCGAAGAAACGCTCGAGGCCTGGCGCGACGTCCGCTCCGGGATCATCGACGAGTGCCGGAACATCCCCGCGCGACAGTACAGCTTCCGGCCGACGCCGGCGGTGAAGAGCGTGCACGAACTCGTGCAACACATCCTCGAGGTCTCGATGCTCATGACCGGCGAACTCGCGAGACCCGATACCGATCTCCAACGAAGACCATGGCCCAAGCTCTTGGCGATGTACGCCGGACCCGCGCATCGCGCGAAGACCAGGTCGGACCTCTTGAAGCTGCTGAAGTCCCAGATGCGTGACGCGGAGCGTGCATTCCGCGACGCCGGTGAGTTGTCACTCTACCAGTTCATCACGCGCTTCGACGGTGAGCAGGGTACGAAACTCACCTGGCTGCAGCACGGAATCGCCCAGGAGATGTACCACCGCGGGCAGCTGGCGCTGTATGCAAGGCTCCTCGGCCTCGAGCCGGCGCTGACGCGGCGGATACGGGGCGGATAACCGGCGGCGTACCCTCGAGTGCATCGCTATCTTGCAACATGCCCGCATACATGCTGGCCGTACAGGCGCTGTCCGAGACGCTCCAAGATGCACCGCTCGTAGCGCTCGTCACGCTGTTCGGCGCCGGGCTCGCGACGAGCTTGACTCCCTGCGTCTATCCCATGATCCCGATCACCGCGGGTATCCTCGCCGGCGCCGGTGCCGGCACCAGCTCCAAACGCCGTACGGTGTTGCTCACACTCACGTATGTGAGTGGGCTCGCGCTGTTCTACGCGCTACTTGGCATGGTCGCCGGCATGACCGGGACGCTCTTCGGGACCATCTCGGCCAACCCTTGGGTCCGGATCGCCGCCGGTAACCTGATCATGGTCTTCGCACTGGCCATGCTCGATGTGTTTCCGGTATCCGCGCCCCAGCGCCTGCTGCAGTGGGCCGGCTCGCTCTCAGGCGGTTCCTACCCGGCGGTGTTCCTGCTCGGCGCCACCTCGGGCATCGTGGCCGCGCCGTGCGGCGCGCCGGCGTTCGCGGTGGTGCTGACGTGGGTATCGACGACACAAAGCGCCGTGCTGGGGTTTCTCTACCTGTTCGTCTTCTCCATCGGCATGACCGCGTTGCTCATCGTGGTCGGGATATTCTCAGGCACGCTCGCGGCCCTGCCCAAGGCCGGGCGATGGATGGTCTGGATCAAAAAGGCTGGTGGCGTTGTTCTACTGGGTGTCGCGCAATACTACTTCATCGTAGCGGGGATGACCCTGTAGACGGCTCCGCAGAGAAGAAAGACGACGAGGAATCGATTGAAGATGAGAATCCAGTGCTATCCACTGCTCGCGGCGCTCGCGCTTCCGGTGGGCGTGGCGGCAGCCCAGGGCGACGGAGACGTGGTCGGGCTCGCCGTCGGGACGCGGGCCGAACCGGTGGTCCTCGAAGATCTCGACGGCAATCCGCACGATCTCGCGGCCGTCATCGGCTCCAAACCCGTGTTGCTGCAGTTCTGGGCCACCTGGTGCGAGAACTGCGAGGCGCTGCGGCCCGAGATGGAGGCGGCGTTCGCGGAGTACGGCGACCGTGTGGCGTTCTTCGCGGTGGCGGTCGCCGTGGCCCAGTCGAAACGTTCCATCCGGCGCCACCTGGAACGCCATCCGGTCCCCTACCCGGTCGTCTGGGATACGCGCGGAAGGGCGACGCGCGCGTTCGACGCGCCGACGACGTCGTACGTCGTCATGCTCGACGGGACCGGAACGGTACGCCACACCGGGGTTGGACCCCGCCAGGACATCCGCGGGGCATTGAAGGCGCTGTTGGAGAACTGACGGTGAGGCGCACGATCAGATTTCGATCTGCGCGCCCAGCTCCACCACCCGGTTGGACGGCAAGTTGAAGTGCTCCGTCGCGCCGCCCGCATTGCGGATCAGGACGCCGAACAGCCGCTCGCGCCAGCGCGCCATCCCCGGCCTGGCCGTTGAGATCACGCGTTCCCGCCCGAGAAAGTAGCTGGTCCGAAGCATCTCGAACGGCCCGCCCTCGACCGAACAGCGCTTGAGCAACGCCGGAATATCCACGTCTTCCACGAACCCGACTCTGATCGTCAAACGGTGCATCCCCGCACCGAGATCCAACAACGTGAAGCGTGCGTGCTCATCGACATACGGCGCTTCCTCGGTGACGACCGTGAGGAATACGACGCGCTCGTGCAGCACCCAGTTGTGCTTCAGGTTGTGGAGCAGCGCGGGTGGGGTCCCGCCTGCGGACGAATCCATGAACACCGCGGTGCCCGGCACACGGTGGGGCGGATGGGTGCGCATGCTCTCCACGAAGTCGTCGAGCGGCAACGCCTTGCTCCGCAACCGGTCGTGCAGTATCTCGCGCCCGCGTTTCCACGTCGTCATGACCGTGAACGTCCCGGCGGCAACGAGCAAGGGGAACCAGCCCCCCTGCGGGATCTTCGGCAGGTTCGCGCCCCAGAAGGACAGGTCGACGGCGAGGAGCAGAACGACCAATAACCCCACCGCCGCCACGTTCCAGCCCCAGCGCCGCCACGCCACCACCGCGAACAGCACGGTGGTGAACACCATGTCGGTCGTCACGGCCATCCCGTAGGCCGCCGCCAGCGAACTGCTGTTGCGGAATCCGAGGACGAGACCGATGGAGGCCAGCATCAACGCCCAGTTGACCGCAGGCATGTAGATCTGTCCCATGTGGCGCGACGATGTGTGCTCGATGTGCAGCCGCGGGAGGTACCCCAGCAGCACCGCCTGCCGCGTGAGCGAGAACGCACCCGAAATCACCGCCTGCGACGCGATCACCGTGGCCGCGGTCGAAAGTCCCACCAGCGGATACAACGCCCAGGAAGGCGCCATACTGAAGAACGGCTGCTCCACCAGCGCCGGCTGCTCGATAATCATCGCGCCTTGGCCGAAGTAGTTCAGCAACAGCGCCGGCAACACGATGGCAAACCAGGTCAAACGAATGGGTTTGCGCCCGAAGTGCCCCATGTCGGCGTACAACGCTTCACCTCCGGTCACTACCAGAAAGACCGAACCCAACACCAGCAGTCCGCGCGCCTCGTTTTCGCCGAAAAAACCGACCGCGGCCAGCGGGTTCAACGCCGCCAGCACCCCCGGATGTCGGATGATCTGGTTGGTGCCGAGGACGGCAAGCGTCAGGAACCACAGGGTCATTACGGGGCCGAAGACGGCACCCACCCGCGCGGTCCCATGGCGTTGCCCACTGAAAAGCAGGAAGAGAATCACCACGGTAATCGGGATCACGAATGGTGACAGCCCCGGGGCCGCCACATCCAGACCCTCGACCGCGCTCAACACCGAGATGGCCGGCGTGATCATGCTGTCGCTGTAAAGCAGCGCGGCTCCGAACAACCCCGCATACACCAGGAGCTTCCGCGCGCCGGTTGTCCGCTCACCCGGAGGATTCACCAGGGCCGTCAGCGCCATGACGCCGCCCTCGCCCCGATTGTCGGCACGCATGACGAAATACAGGTACTTGACGGAGATGACGATGATCAACGACCAGAATATCAGCGACAGGACACCGAACACATTTGCCCGTGTCGCCTCCACGCCGTGGGACACATGGAACGACTCGCGTAGTGCGTAAATCGGACTGGTGCCGATGTCGCCGTACACGACGCCCAGCGCCGCGAAGCTGAGCAGGTACAGCCTGCGGCCGGTTGGTGCCGTAGTCGCTGCCTGCTCAGTCACGGGTGGCGGAAAGCCTACCCTTCAACCTTCAGTGGCGGGGCAATCCGTTTGATGGCCTCATCGAGCTCCTCGTATGCCGTCGGATCGATCTCGCGAAACGGCGCCGCCACATACTCAATCGCCCCGTCCGGGTTCACCACGAACACGGAACGGTTGTCGATGGCATCGCCGGAGCGTGTCGTTTGCCATGCGCCGTACAGCTTGCCGACTTCGGCGCTCTCGTCGCTACCGAACAGGAACTGGAACTCATCGTCTCGCGCCCACTCGAACTGCGCCTGCGCCGCATCGGTGCTGATCGCGATCAGGATGATTTCGCGACCGTCCCGGAACAACTGTGCGTACTGATCACGGTACGCATGCATTTGGATCGTTCAGCCACGCGTTCGGGCGCGGTAGAAGAACGCCAGCACGACGGTCTTCCCGCGGAAATCGCTGAGCCGGATGGGTTCCTGCAGCACGCCGTAGCGGGTCGCCCCCGGAACGGCGAAGTCCGGGGCCACCGCGCCGACCTCGAGTGGGGTCCCTCGGTCTTGCGCCGCGCCTGGCGTGGCCACACCGAGCGATGCGGCGAGGGCAACGGCAAATGTCGTTCGGTACATGAGATGGGGCTCCTTCCCTTGGTGAATCCCGCTGCTGGGTCCCGCGAATGATACCACCTGTTGCCTCCGAGCGCACGCTGGCGGGGCTGCGCCCGAACACCCAAGTTTCAGGCATGTTCCAGCGAGATTTCATTCTCCGTCAGATCGAGCAGATCGGCGTCGTACTCCGGGCCCTGCTCCGGTCGATCCTCGCCGGGGAGGCCGATCGGACCGCCGTCCGCGCGGAATTGCGCAAGGTACTGCAGAATGTCGGGTTCGATCTCGAGATCGCCCTGATCGCCGATTCCGACACCGTGATCCGGATGATCGCGCCGACCGGCGAGCTGGAACCCGCACGGGGATGGCTGGTGGCGGAAGCGATGTACCTGGACGGCCTCGAGGCGGCGCTGGACGGTCGGCCGCAGGAGGGTCGGCGCAGTCTCGAGAAGGCGTTCCGCTTGTTCCAGATGTTTGACGCGGGTACGCCGATTCCCAGCGGATTTCCCGAAGCGCGCGAGCGCATGGCGGAGATCGAGCAGCGTTTGGCCGCCCTCGGTGCCGCGGACGGGGATTAGGTCGTGGTGCGCGACGGATCGCGTGGCGCTGATCCGCGCGCTACAGCTCCCGAATGGCCTCGATGGGATTGAGTCGCGCTGCACGGCTCGCCGGATACCATCCGAACACCAGTCCCACCAGCAAGGCAAAGCCGACCGACGCGATCGCGCCCGGCACGTGCACCTGTATGATGAAGTTCTTGCCGAACTGCTGCGCGATGGTCTCGGTCACCAGGATGAGTCCCATCCCGCCGGCGACGCCGAGGACCGCGCCGAGCAGCGCCAGCGTCAGCGATTCGATCAGGAACAACCGGCGGATCGATGCGTCGTCGGCGCCGAGCGCCATGCGAATGCCGATCTCGCGCACCCGTTCACGGACCGAGATGATCAACACCGAGAACAACCCGACGCCACCGACGATCAGTGTCACTCCCGCGATGGTGAACAGGACGCCGTTCCATCCCTTCAGGATCGAGTCGGCCATCTGCAGATCCTCAGCTACGTCGGCGGCGCCGTTGTAGACATCAAAATCCTCGACATCGCCGTGCCGACTGCGCAGCAGCGCACTTGTGGTCGCCATCGTGGTCGCGAAGTCCGCACCGTCGGCCACGCGTACGACAACGTCATCCAGCCGCCGGCGGCCGTTGTAGTACTGCGTGATGTACGTATAGGGGACGTAGATGCGTCGCGCGAGAAACGAGAAATCGGCCGGCACCAGATCCAGTTCGAACGGCGCGACGACGCCGACGATACGGAACTTGATCCCGTCGATCGCGATCGTGCGGCCCAAGGGGTCGGCGTTGCCGAAATAGTCTGGTACCAACTCTTCGCCGATCACGGCGACGCGGGCCGCGTTCGCAATTTCCAGCGGCGCGAACTCACGGCCGTTGACGATCCGCCAGTTGCGAAACCGCAGATACGTCGCGTCGACGCCATCGACGGGTACGCGACGCTGATCGCGCTCGGTGCTCACGAGTACGCCGCGCAGATACGTCAGCCCATACACCGTGGCCACCCCGGGAGCCGACCCCAGGGCGTCGACGTCGGCAAGCCGGAGACCCACGTGGCGAAGCTCCGCTGCGCGCCGCGCATCGGATCGCGGGCCGCGGTTGCCGTACCGGACCGCCAGCGGCATGCCCATCTGCTCGAGTTCCTTGTAGGCCATGCGCTGCATCGCCGCGGCCAACGACGTCATGGAAACCACCGACGCCGCCCCAAACACGATCCCGAACAGCGTCAGCATCGAGCGGAGCTTGTGACCCCAGATCTCGCGCAGCGCGTCGAGGACCTGGTCGATCCCCTCGGCCCGCAGCCGGCCGAGCCCTCCGACGTCAGCCATAACGCAACGCCTCGACGGGTTGCAGCCGCGCCGCGCGGAACGCGGGATAGATGCCGGCCAGGAACCCCACGCCCAGCGACGTGACGATCGCCACGGTCGCGATGGGGGGGGTCACGACCGCGGGCATGCTCATGAAGTGCGCGACCGTGCCCGTCAGCGCCGTCCCCAGTCCCAGTCCCGCCAGCCCTCCGAATACCGAAATGACGATCACCTGCGCCAGCACCTGGCCGAAGATCTGCAGCCCGGTGGCACCGAGCGCCATGCGGGTCCCGAACTCACGCACCCGTTCCACCACCGACGCGATGAGGATGTTCGCGATCACGACGCCGCCCGCAATGAGCGAGATAATCCCAACAACCAGGAAGATGAAGTTGAACAGCATGAAGAAGTCAGCATCGCTGTTGGCCCCCGCACCGGACGGCGTGATATCGAAATCCTCGACGCCGTGGCGCAGCAGCATCATCGCCGCCACTTGCTCCTGCGCCGCACGGGCGCCGGTTGGGGTCGTCGCTTTCAGGGTGAGAAACGAAAGGCCGTCGTCCTCGCCACTGTACTGGGTGAACGCCGTCGTGATCGGGATGTACGCACGTTCATTGCGATACTCCAGAGCATTCCCGGACCACACGGCGAAGTAGAACTCCTCGCGCTCCATCACCCCCACCACCGTGTAGTTGCTGCCCGCCAACGTGACCAGTTGCCCCAGCGCTCGCTCCGGGTTGCCAAACAGCGAGTCGGCGTACTTCCATCCGAGCACGATCACGCGCGTCTTGCGCGCGACATCGAGGTCGCCGAGATACCGGCCGACCAGCGGCCGGATGTCATTGATCCTGGCGTAGTCGGGCGTGGTGCCAATCACCTGACCGCGGAAATGCACGTTCCCAACCTGGTACCCGAGGTTGCCGAACCAGCCCGGCGCCACCGCGCCCAGCGTCGTCGCGCGCTCCTTCAGATACCTGGCGTCCCGGTACGTGAGACGATCCGACGCGAGTTCGCGCGCCGTCGGGCGTTCAGTTTGATCGCGGTCCCGCACGATCACCGTCCCGAACCCGCCCACCTCCGCGATGTAATCCTGGGTGACCTTCGACTGGCCGCCAAACAGGGCAAGAACGGTCACGACGCTACCGGTACCGAGTACGAGCCCCAGCAACGACAGCAGCGTTTGGCCGAGGTGGCGGCGAGCTTCGTGCAGGCCGAGGACCAGCGACTCGAAGAAACTCACGCGGCGACCACGCCGTCGGCGATGTGAATGGTGCGGGAGGCCTCGGCGGCGACGTGGGGATCGTGCGTCACCAGCACGATCGTGTTGCCCGCGTCATGCACCTCGCGAAAGGTCTTGAGTACCTCGGCGCCCGCCTTGGAATCGAGGTTCCCCGTCGGCTCGTCAACCAGAAGAATGGCCGGCGAACCAACCAGCGCCCGCGCCACCGCCACACGCTGGCGTTCACCGCCGGACAGCTCGTCCGGCCGGTGACCGATGCGATGCCCCAACCCGAGCCGGTCGAGCAGCACCCGCGCGGCCTGAAGACGCGCGCGGCGCCCGATACCGCCACGGTACTGCAACGGCAGGGCGACGTTCTCCTCGACGCTCATGCGGGGCATCAGGTTGAACGTCTGGAACACGAACCCGACTTTGCGATTGCGCACATGCGCCAACCCACGGCCGCGCAGGCCGCTCACGTCTTCCCCGTCGAGCCGGTAGGTCCCTGACGTCGGTGAATCGAGACATCCGAGGATGTGCATGAGGGTACTCTTACCCGATCCGGACGGACCGGTGATGGCCACGTACTCCCCCTGTCGCACCTCGACGTCGACACCGCGTAGCGCCTCGACGTCGACGCGGCCAAGCCGATAGATCTTCTTGAGCGCTGCGGCCTCGATGAGCGACATGTTATCGCCCGCTTGCCGCCCGCCGCGCCGCTTCCACCGGATCCTCCAACGCGACGGAATCACCGGCGACCAGGCCTTCGGTCACTTCGACGAAGCTGAGGTCACTCAGACCAAGCGTCACCCCCGTTCTGGTGGCGCGTCCGTCGACGATCTTGAACACCGTCGGTAGCCCTTCGGAGAAAAAGACGGCTTCTACCGGTACCCGGACCACGTCCTCGCGGCTCGGTCCGGAAATGCGCACGTTGGCCGTCATCCCGGGACGCAGTACTCGGTGTCCGCCGGTGACTTCCACCTCGACGTCGAAGACGCGAATCCGATCCTGTTGCCGCGCGGCCGGCGGGACCAAGCGGACGACTCCGGTCGCCGTATCGTCCGGAAACGCGTCGACCGTCAGGCGCACGATATCGCCGAACGAGACCTTGCCGATATCCACCTCGTTGATGGCCGTCTTGACGACCAGCGAGGAGAGGTCCCCAATCGTGAACATCTCGGTACCACCGCCGAAGGCACTGGTCCCGCCCACAACGGTCTCACCTTCTTCGACGCCGCGGAGAATGACCACCCCGGCGCTCGGGGCGACGACGACCGCGGATTGCGATTCGTCCGTGGCGCGTACGCCGCTTGCCTGCATCAGTCGCAAGCGGTCGCTCGCCGCGCGAAGTTGGTTCTCCGCCTGGTCGAACCGGGCCCGCGTGGCTTCGACTTCGGCCTCCGAAATCATCGTGTCCACGGCGAGGCGTTGCGCACGGTCGAGCTCCCGTCGCAGATTCGCCACCGAGATCTCCGATGAGGAGATCTCGCTGAGGAGCTGCGCGAGGGCATTCGCCTGTGCGATGTCGGGCACGATCGTCACGAGCCGCTGGCCCACCCGAACCGCATCCCCGGCCTCGACGTGCAGCTGCCGGACGACTCCCGAGATGGGTGACTTGACCACGATTTGGCGCTTCGGTTCGACGACGCCCGTTTCTTCGATCGCGACGGAAATCGTTCCGCGGTCGGTGACCGCGACGCGGAATGGCAGGCCGGTTTCCTCTCCACTGCCTTCAGCGGAAGAGCAGCCGGCCAGGACCGCCGCCAACAGGAGAACGGCCGCCCCCGGTGCGTACCGGTATGGTTGCATATAGCAAGACCTCTATCTTCAGGACGGGTCGACACCCTGACTGTCGCACTATACGAGTTTCGGAGCCAGGTTGTTTCTCGGGGTAGCCGTCGCCGGGGCGCCGCACTTGCCCGACCGGTTCGTCGGACACAACGTCGTCGAATAAGCCCGAAAGGAAGCCGCAGATGTCGACCCACTCCCAGCTCCGCCATGCGGCCACCGCGGTGGCTGTTTCGATCGGCCTCCTGGGTTACGCGCGCGCCGCCGTCAGCCAGGGCGACTCACTGCCCATCGTCACCCTGCGGCCCGGCCTGGTGATCACGCGCTCGGTGCGCGTGCAACCCGGCACGTACGATCTGCCCGGGCACTCGTCACTCGACTCGGCCGTGATCATCATCCGCGGAAACGACATCACCGTCGACTTCGCCGGCGCGATCATGCGGGGGACCCCGCCCGACACCGACCCGGATCGCGCCGCTGGCGTCGCCATCCGAATCGACGGCGGGCGCAACGTGCGGCTGCTCCGAGCGGAGGTACACGGATACCGGATCGGGATCCTGGCCCGGGGCACGCGCGGGCTGCAGCTCATCGACAACGACCTGAGCTACACGTGGAAGCCGCGCCTCTACAGTCTGGTCGAGCACGAAAGCCTGGTGGATTGGATGTCGTTCCACCACAACGACGCGCGTGAGTGGCTGCGGACCGGGGCCGCGATATATCTCGATGACGTCGAGGGAGGCGAGTTGCGCGGGAATCTCGCCGTTCAGGGAATGAACGGGCTGCTGATGACGAAGAGCCGGCACCTTGCCGTGCGTGGCAACACGTTCGCGTTCAACTCGGCACTCGGGATCGGGCTCTATCGGTCGAGCGACAACACCATCGCGCACAACCGTGTGGGGTTCAATGTCCGCGGCTACAGTCACGGCTTCTACCAGCGCGGCCAGGATTCCGCCGGCATCCTGCTCTACGAACAGAGTTCGCGCAACATCGTGGCGTACAACTCCGTCACACACGGGGGTGACGGACTGTTCCTGTGGGCCGGCCAGAGCACGATGGACTCGGGTGAAGGCGGCGCGAACGACAATCTGTTCTATGGGAACGACTTCAGCTTTGCTCCCACTAACTCGATGGAAGCCACGTTCAGCCGCAATATGTTCGTGGCCAACCGCGCCGTTGGCAGCACGTACGGCATGTGGGGCGGGTACAGCTTCGAGTCGGTGGTGGTCGGAAACTGCTTCGCGCGGAATCGGGTCGGGCTCGCGATCGAACATGGGCAGGACAATCTCATCCTGGCCAACCGGTTTTCGGGCGACAGCACCGCGGTCAGCTTGTGGGCCAATCCCTCGGAGCTTTCGGACTGGGGCTACCCGCAGCATCGCGATACGCGGAGCCGGGACAATCGGGTCGAGCGCAACGCGTTCGTGGGGAACCGCGTCGCGGTGCGCGGCGTGCGAACGCATGGTCTCCTGGTGCGGAACAACGCATGGCGCTCGGTGGATTCGGTCACCGTCCTTCGCGATTCGACCGGTTTCAGCGCGGAAGGAAACGTCACGTCGAGCGTGCCCCTCGGGGGCGGCGATCCGTGCGATCCGATGCCGGCGCTGCCTGCGCGGTACGCGGCCCTCGCCCCCGAAGCCGGAGGCGTCGCCCCGACGCCCACCGAGCTGGACCGTCTCGACCGATCGGCGATGGTCGTGGACGAGTGGGGGCCGTTCGACTGGCGCTCGCCCAAACTCTGGCCCACCGACAGCACACGCGCCGTACCGTTGCGGTTGCGCGTGCTTGGGCCGCGGGGGAGGTGGGCGTTGCTCGAGCTGCGCGGGGTGGAGGCGATTTCCGCGACGGCCGGCGCGGTGGGTGACACGATCGCCGTGACACCCGACGCCGAGTCGATCGGTGACTGGGAGGTGACGCTGGAGTACAGCGGCGAGGCCACGGTCTCGCCGAGAGGTGTCCGGGCGGCCACGGGCACGCCGTACGTGTTCTCCTACGGGCGGTTCGAACCGACGACCGACTGGACGGTTCGTTTCTTCGCCTGGGACGAGGCCACGCATCCGGACAGCCAGCCGGCGGCCTTCGACAGCCTGCTGCGCTCCATGCCGCTGTTCGTGCGCCACGAGTCTCGTCTCGACTACGAGTGGTATCGCCCAACCATCCCGGATCTACCGCGTGAGCGCGTTGCCCTCGAGGGAACGGCGGCCGTAACGCTCCCGGCCGGCGATTACACGCTCCGGACGATCAGCGACGACGGTGTGCGGGTGTGGGTCGATGGGGCTCTGCTCATCGACCACTGGACGGCCCACGGATCGGAGCTGAACTTCGCGCGCCTCAACGGCGGGCGCCACGACCTCCGCGTGCGATACTATCAAGACGGTGGGTGGACCGAGCTTCGGCTGGACATCGTGCGCGGCATCCAGCAGTCACCGGGATCGCCGGGACCGCATTAGCCCCAGCCGTCGCGCAGCACGCGGCGCGCGTTGCCCCCGAGGAACTTCTCCACCTGGGTGGACGTGAAGCCGGCCGCCAGCAGCGCGTCGGTCAGCCGCGGCCAGTCGGCCGGTTCTTTCAGATCGTTCGGCGGATCGGTCATGCCGTCCCAATCCGAGCCCAACGCCACGAGGTCCTCGCCACCGGTGTTGGCCAGCTCGCGCACGTGGCGCACCACATGGTGCAGCGTGTCCTGCCGGTGGTAATCGTTCACCAACCAGTAGTTGTAGAAGATTACGCCCACGACGCCGCCGCTGGCCCGGATGGCATCGATGTCCTCCTGATAGGCGTTGATGTCGGCCGCATAGAGCGAAGCGGCGCCCACATGACTCATCACGATCGGCCGGTGACGGGGATTGGGGATCGCGTACACGTCCCGGCGTGCGGGTCGGGTGGTGTGCGTGAGATCGACCACGACACCATGGTGGTACATCTCCTCCACGACGTCCTTACCGGTCTGAGGCAAGCGCGCGGTCAGGTCTTCTTGGAACTGGAAGCAACGGAGCGTACGGAGAAACACGTCCTTCGGGATAGCCTCCACGGGCGGCGCCACGCCGTTCGGATAGAAATGCGCCAGCGTAATGGACGCGACGCCCTCGGCCTTGAGCAACGCGACATTGGTGACGTCGCCGTTCAATACGTGGGCGCCCTCGATGGTGTGAATGACGGCGAGTTGGCCCGCTCCGAGCGCCGCGTCGAGTTCCTGGTTCGACGTCACGACCGCCGCGGTCCGCGCGGGTGCCGGCGTCATCGCGTTCACCGCGGCCACCTCGGATTCCATGTGCCGAAGCACCCGCAGCGCGATGTCGAACGGGTCGCCGTCGAGCGCCACTTTCAGCGGTTGGATGAAGTGACTGCCGAAGTGTATGACCCAACAGTCGTGACGCAGGTACTTCTCCGGAACGTAGACCGCGGAGCACAGCACGTCGATGTCACCGGCGAGCAGCGACGGGTAGTTGGTACGCAGTTCGGTCAGCTTGAATCCCTCGTTCACCGTTTGGGAGTCCTTGAACGACACCCCGCTGAAGAACGTCTTGAGGGAGGGATGCGCGTGGAGATCGACGACGGTGGCCTGCCGGTGCACCTGCCGGGCCGTGGCAGAGACTGGATGAGTCATCTGTGGAACTCCCCGATGGCGACGTGCAAGCATGGCACGTAAACATCCTCGGGTCCACCCCCATGTTGCGACATCGCGCGCGCACATCTCACAGGGATGCCGCGGGGACGGCCCGCGGGTCAGCGGTGCGGCAACAGCGTGAGCGTCGCGTGCCCCAGCGCGACCGGCCAGCGAGGCGTAAACGACGTTCCCTGCTCCGTCGCTTCGAGCCCTGACTCCGATCGGGTGATCGTACTGATTGGATACGACCACACGGTCGTTTCGGGATCGCAGTGGAACGCCAAACGGCCGGCGAGCGACAGCTCCGGCGCAAACACCGCGTCCGCGGGAAACGCGTCGCGGTTCCACCGATACGCGATCGTGAGCGTTCCGTCGTCCGAGAACCGCATCTGCTTTTCGATCAAGCCCGCGGTCACGCGCGGGCGCAGGATCAGGGTCAAGTCGCCTGGTTCCTCGCGCGCGTCGAGGTCGCACGGCAGGGTCATCCCGCTCATGATCGGCTCGAATGCGCTCCGTGTGTACGCATCGGTCTGTGTATCACCGGACAACACGCGTTCCATGAGCATCACGCGTTCGTGTACGTCGAACGTTGGTCTCTCGTCCACGGCGAGACGGCGCTCGAGATCGTGAATGCTCGGGACGCCGGAGGGGTCGGGGGCATCTGGCGACGCCACCGCTCCTCGTGCGTGGTAGAGTTCGCGTCGACGTGTCAGGACGTTGGCGAAGTTCAGGCCGCGGTCGAACGCCGTGTACTCCAGCAGCGCGCCGCACCACGCCGGGCGCACGAGGGCGGAGAATCGATCCGAGTGTATCCAGGCTTCCACGTGTCCATCGACGTCGAAGTCGAGCAGCTCGTGCTGGAGCGACTCGCCCCGCCGGAGCAGCGCTTCCGCACGAGCCAACTCCCGCCAGAGCGCTTCGCGCAGGTGCGGCAGGTACAACCCGCCGAACACCCCATGCCAGTACGCGTCGTTGCACTGCGCGCGCCCGATGGCGCGGCGCGCATCCGGTGGGTCCGCGCGCGTGCGGCAATATCGGGAGAGCCGCACCATCTTCTTGTGCATGCGATTGCTCTCGGGGTACTTGACCAGGAAGTGCGGCCAATGTCCCCCGCGTAACAGCGCCCCGTCGGCCCCGGCGAGACGCTCGCGACCCAGTTCCGTCTCGATCCGCTCCAGGCGCTCGGCCGCCGCAGGTGGCAAGGACCAGGTCTCCATTTCACGGTAGGACGCCGTGGGCAGGTACACCAACCCGCCACTGGCCACTTCCGTGATCGCGTCACGAGGCGTGCAGAGCCGGACATCACCTCCACCAACCGCTGCGCCCATCGCATCCAGAAACGACGCCAACCACCCGCGCTCGTACACCCACGCCTTCGTGCCGGGCCAGCCGCCGAATTTCTCGCCGTCATCCGCGAGGACGGCCAGGCGGGCCCCGCGCAGGCGCAGGTCGCCCAAGTAGGCAACCGTTTCCGCGGGTGACTGGAATGGCACGAGATACCGGAGTCGCTCGTCGATCGGCAGCACTCCCAAGGGCGTGCCACCCCCATCGGCGTGAAACGGCGTGTGCAGTTGGTGTCGCTCGAATCCGGTCACGAGAAAATGTCGGTCGTCGACCAGAAGGTAGCGTACGCCGGCGTCCACCAGGTCCGTGGCCAACCCGGGTTCCCACACGCGTTCCGTCAGCCACAGGCCCGTGGCGTGCTGACCGAATCGTGTCTGAATCGCCTCGCGCATCCAGACGATCTGCTCGATCCGATCGGCCGGCGGTAACGCGGCAAGGATCGGCTCGTAGAAACCCGAGAGCAGCAGCTCCACCCGTCCGTCCGCCGCGAGTTCGCCCACCAGATCGAGATACGCGTGGTCGTGCCCGTCCAGCCACTCGAGCAATGGCCCGGAGATGTGCAACGCGATCGGCAGGAAGTCGCGTTCGGCGACCGCACGGAGAAACGGCAGGTACACGTCGCGCACGTGATCTTCGAACACCGAGTCGAAGTTCCCAACCGGCTGGTGCACATGGACGCCAAAGACGAGGCGGATCGGCTCCGTCACGCGAACCCGAGGCGGAGCGCCACCGGCCGTAACGCCGCGACCCGTTCGGGCGGAAGCGTTCGCGTCAGGTCGGCAAAGCGCGTTTGGGCTCCGAACGGCACGGGCCGATCGAGCAGCACACACAGGTCGGCCAGTTCGAGCACCCGGAGCGCCGCCGCAGCCGAGTCGTCGGTCGCCAGGGCGCCGACGGCCTCGACCACCGCATCACGCACCACCCGCTGGACGTCGCGGCCGCGGCAGACCGCCTCACGCTGGCGGTCGTCGAGCAGGCGTGGCATCATCGTTCCGCACAGGATGTCCGCCAACGCGACACGTCCGCGTTCCGGAAGCTGACTCCACGCGAGCTGCCACGACGCCGATCCGTCCAACCGTTGCACCGTGATGTGGATGTCCGCGGGACGTGGCGCGTCCACGGCCACTTGCAGCCGCTGCTCCCTCCCGGTACGCGTCTCGACAACCGTGGCCACGTCGCGCTGTACGCGCGCCTCGTGGCCATCGGGCAGGATCGGCTGGACCACCACGTCCAGGTGATCGGCCACCCCGCACAGCGCGGCGACGCGCACGGCGGCCGGCACGGCCGGTCGCGCGTCTCGCTCGTAAATGTCGCGGCCCGTACCCAGCGCGGGATCATTGCTCACCGCCTCCGCAAGCCGTGTGGTCAGTCCCGCCTCGAGTTCTTCCCTGCGGCTACCGGCCAATTCGATCGCGCGCACCGCGTACCGCAGCACCTGCGTACTCTCGATGCCCGCGATGTCGTCGAAGAACCAACCGCAGGACGTGAACATGCTCAACGCGTTCCATTCCATGTCGAGCAACTCGGCCATTCGCGTGCCGACATGCCGATCGGCGGTCGTGATGCATGACGACAGCAACACCCGCACCGCGTCATCGCCGGCCATGCGGGCGACCCCGTATGCGTCCCTCGTGGCCCAGGGATCGCGCAGCACGCCGGCCGATTCCCGTTCGAACACCCCATGCAGTTCCTCTACCAACCACTCGAGGGCCTCACGTAACACGACACGCCACTGCTGCCGCGTGTGGCGCTCGGGGTGCGTTCGGCAGCCACAATCGGCGCGCCAGCGATCCACCCCGTGAGGACAGCTCCATGAACTCGGCGCGTTGAGCCCGATGACACGTTCCGGCGGATGACGCGCCAGGAACGAAGCGAAATTCTCGACCCGAACGTCCGTACTCTCGGCGAGTCCGGAGAGCAGCGCGGCCAATGCCATCTCCCCGAATGCGTGATGATGGCCGTACGTCTCCCCATCGGTGGCCAGCGCCGTGAGCCGACCAGCGGATTGCTGCAGCAGGCGCTGCCGCCACAGATCCGCATCCCGGATCAGCGGCCCGAAGGCGACGTCGTGCGAGAGCGGGCCATCATAGACGATCACGGCGATGGTACGCCCGGCCGTCGTGCGGTACGTCGCCGGCTCCCCGGGCTCCGCACCGACGACCTGGTGGGGCGCCAGGACGGTAAATCCAAGCCCTTCCGCCGCCAGCACGTCCATCGTCTCGTCGTCCACCGCCGTTTCCGGCAGCCACATGCCCTCAGGCGGGCGACCGTACCGTCGCGCGAAATCAGCGATACCCCAGCGCACCTCCGTTTCCTTGTCGCGGCGTGCGCACAGGGGAAGGATGACGTGATGGTAGGGCATCGCGATCGCGTTGCCGTGTCCGTCAAGACGCTCGCAACTGGCGCGATCCGCGGCGAGAACGGCCGCGTACGTCTCCGGCGCCGCGCGTTCCAGCCAGGCGAGAAGCGTTGAACCAAAATCGAAGCTGATCGAGGTGAGCGTATTGACGACGCTTGCGATCCGACCGGTCCCATCGAGCACGCGGGCCGCCACGACCGCCCGGTAACACTCGCGCTCGATCCGCTCATTCCAGTCATGAAACGGGGCAGCCGAGCATTCGCGCGGCATCTCTTCAAACCACGGATCACTGCGCGGCGGCTGATAGAAGTGTCCGTGGACGACGACGGATCGTGGCGGGGGCATCGTGTGAGTCCGCGGGCTCACCGCACCGGCGGATTGGAACGTTCGAGAACCCGCGCAAGCGCGTCGAGTACCGCGGGGAATACCGCGTCGCGCGCCGCCAACGTCGCAGCCACTTCGGCGGCGCGTGCCCGCCCCCCCACATCGTCATCCCGCTCCAGTGATTCCACCAAGGTCTCCGCGGCGCTGCAATGCCGCTCAAATCGCTCGATGCCGTAGTCGGCCGTGACGCCCGTCGAAATGATGAACTGCCAGTCGGAAGACTGAGCCAACAGCATCTCGCGCGCGGCTTGGGCGAGAATCGGCCGCAGCGAGTCGACGCGCAGCGCGAGCGGCACCACATCCCAGAACCGCTGTTCGAGAGGCCATAGCCGCTCCCACGTCCACCGCGTATCCGGATTGAGCCACATCGAGTGATCCCCGTTCGCACCCCAGGACCCTTCGCCCAGCCGAATCGCTCGGCCCCCGGGAGAAGTCCGGAGATGGTCCGACCCGGTCACCGCTCGCACATCGGTGCGCGCCGCGAGTTGCCGGTAGAGCTGCGTCACGAAATGGACACCCTCGAACCACCAATGACCGAACAGCTCCGTGTCGAACGGCGCGACGATCACGCTACCCTGCTGCTCAGCGGCCGTCCGCCCGAGCAATCCGGCGAAGTGGGCGGCGTGTTCCGCGGCGCGATCGAAGGCGGCGGCCACGTCGTACGGTTGCTTGTCGCCCAAGTCGGCGTGTGGGCCGGTCACCCGCCACAGCTTCAGGCCCCCGGGCCAGCGAATTTTGTGAAACTCCAGGTACACACCATCGCCCGGATATCCGTGCTGGCGACTCCACACCTGCATGGACGAGCGAGGATCGCGCACGAATGCGCGGGGGTGGCGTCCCTGACTCGGAGCCGCCAGGTGATACGCCTGATACGGCGATCGAACGACAGCGTCGCTTCCGCCTGATCGGCGGTGGCCGCCGATGCCGCCGTGTCGTTCGCCGTCGAACCGCTCGGCGCCAAGCGGGACGTCAGCGTACGCGCCAAGTGGCGCGCCGGCGGCGGCGAGATGCGCGTCCACAAAGAAGTAGTGGAACCCGCTCTCCGCGAGCAGGTCGTCGATGCCGGGCCGTGCGTCGCCCGCCCCGCCACCCGATGAGATCCACGGCCCTGCCGGCCGGTACGCGCATTCCGGTATCCAGCACCCGCGCGGCGGGGCGCCGAACAGGCGAGCGTGTTCGGCAAAACCGACTTCCAACTGCAGACGAATACTCTCGTCGCGACCCAGGAGCGGCAGGTATCCGTGTGTCGCCGCCGAGCTGACGAGTTCGATCCGTCCCGCATCCTGCAGGCCGCGGAAGGCCGCCACCAGATCCCCGTTGGTGGAATCGAACACATCGCGTAGATGGCTGAGGCGGTCCCGCCAGAAGGTCACGAGCGGGATCAGATGCCCGTCGCCGCCGGCGGCCAGAGCCTCGGGAGCGGACGCACACGCTTCGAGCCGGTGGCCGAAGAACTCCTGGAGTTCCGCTGCGAAGGTCGCATCGGCAAGCTGATTGGCCAGCACCGGCGTGATCCCGAGCGTGATCGGTGACGGGACGCCATCGTCCGAGAGACGCCGCAGTCCGTCGACGAGGGGCAGATACGTGTCCACCGCCGCCTCGCATAACCAGTCACTCCCGTGAGGCCAGCGTCCGTGCCGCAAGACATAGGGCAGATGAGAATGGAACATCAGTACGAAGTCCATATCGCCCTAGCGCCGCACCCGGGCGGTCTCCGCCCGGCGATACACGTCCAGATATCGCTGTTCCGACGGACGCCAACTGAAATCCCGCCGCATGGCGCGTCGCACCATCGGCGACCATGTTCGCGGCTCCTCGTAGGTCTTCACCGCGCGTTGCAGCGCCTGGTCGAAGCTCGACGGCTCATACTCATGGAACATGAACCCCGTCGTACCGTTCACGACCGTATCGGCGAGCCCTCCCACGTGTCGCACGATCGGCAGGCTCCCATACCGTTGCGCCCGCATCTGGGTGAGACCGCACGGCTCGAACCGTGACGGCATGAGCAACAGATCCGATCCGGCCAGCAGGCGATGCTCGAGCCGCTCGGTGAATACCAACGGGACCGCGATCTGTTCGGGAGCGCTCTGCGCCAGCACGGCCAGCGCGTTCTCATAGTACGGTTCGCCGCGTCCCAGAAACACGAACTGCGCCGCCGTGTTGCGCAGCAAATCCGGCGTGAGGATCAGATCGAACCCCTTCTGCTCGACGAGTCGCGCACTCATGGCCACGAGCGGGACGCGTTGGCGCTGCGGCAACCCGTATCGTCGTTGCGCCGCCTTCTTGCAGCGTTGTTTGGCGGCGAGGTCGTCCACCGAATAGCGTGCGGTCAACTCCGGATCATTGGCCGGGTCCCATAACACGGTGTCGATCCCGTTCACGATCCCCACGAACCGATCACGCAGGTAGCGGAAATGCTCATGCAACCCGAAGCCGCCTTCCGGCGTGCATAATTCCGCTGCGTGACTCGGACTCACGGTGGTGATCATGTCGGCGAATGCGAGGCCGCCCTTCAGGATATTCACGCGTCCGTACCACTCCATCCACCGCCAATCGTACAGGCTGGCCGGCAACCCGATCTCCGCGAGCATCTCGAGCGGGAAATGACCCTGAAACGCACCGTTGTGGACCGTCAGGACCGAGGCGATCTGATCGTATGCCGGCAACCCTGCAAACACGTACCGCAGATAGATGATCGACAGGGCCGTGTGCCAGTCATGGGCGTGGAGGACCGTGGCGTCGGGCCTGAGATCGGGAATCGCGCGGAGCGCCGCCATGCAAAAAAACGCGAATCGATGGGCATTGTCGGGATAGTCGGCGAGTTCTCCGTACACGCCCGGCCGATCGAAGTACCGATCCTGCTCGATGAAGTACACGGTCGGGCCGCTCACGCATGTCGCACGGTACACGCGTGCTTCGTCCTCGCGCGTCCCGAGCCGCACGACGAACGGATCGCCGACGGGCTCCAGCTCGGTACCACGGTCCCGCACCGACCGATAGAGTGGCATGATGATCGTGACACGAGTGCCTGCCCGCACCTGGTGCTCCGCCAATCCGCGCACCGCTTCCGCCAGTCCTCCTGTGCGCGCGAACGGCCAGTACTCGGCGACCAGATGCACGACGTCCCCGCGCGCCTGGCGTCTGTCACGTGGCGCGGCCTTGGCGACCATCATCCGCTGCTCGCCGCGCGCAGGGGATCGGTTACCGTCTCGCCGCCGGCGGCGGCGGCGGGGACGTAGTAGTCGTTGGCGTAGCGCTGCACCATCACGCGCGACGTAAAGCGCGCCGCCGCCTGTCGCATCGCATGTTTCATCCGCGCGGTCCATCCCAGCGGAACACCTCGTCCATCGCGCGTGAAGAACAGCGGCACGATTTCCGTTTCGAGCAGGCGGTACACGTTCGAGGCGTCCTGGTCGTCGGCATCGTCGTCGGAGCACAGCGGAATGGTCCAGCCGTTGGCGCCGGAGAACCCTTCGGCCCACCACCCATCATGCGTTCCCAGTTGCGGGACCCCGTTGAGCGCGGCCTTCATCCCACTGGTCCCGCAGGCCTCGAGGGGCGGATGTGGCAGGTTGAGCCAGAGGTCGACCCCCTCGACCATCCGGTGCGCCAGGTGCATCTCGTAGTCTTCCAGAAACGTGATGCGTCCCTCGAAACTCGGATCGCTCGCGAACTGATATACCCGTTGCAACATCCGCTTGCCGGGTTCGTCCGCCGGATGCGCCTTGCCGGCGAAAATCAACTGAACCGGCCGGCGCGTGTCGACCAGCAGACGCCGCAGCCGGTTTGGATCTCGAAACAGCAAGTCGGCGCGCTTGTACGTCGCAAACCGGCGGGCGAATCCGATGGTCAGTGCATCGGTGGCGAGCAACGTCCCGGCGCCGACCAACCGTGCCGGCTCCCCCCACTGATCGCGCCAGCGGCGCCGCGCTTCGTCACGAATGTAGTCGAGAAGATGCTCCTTAAGTCGCACGTGCAGATCCCACAACGCCGCGTCGTCGAGTGTCTCGAGGTGCTCCCACGTACTCGGCTGATCGAGTCGCGCGCCCCATCCGTCGCCGAGGTGCGCATCGAGGAGATCGAGCATCGGATTCGCCGTCCACGTGGCCAGATGCACACCGTTCGTGACATGACCGATGGGCACCTCGTCCGGCGTGCGGTCAGGCCACAACGACCGCCAGATGGCGCGGGTCTCGCGGCCGTGGCGTGCGGAGACGCCGTTGACACGTCCTGACAGCCTGATGGCGGCCGCGGTCATGTGGAACTGGTTTTGGGCTTCGGTCGGGTGGCGGCCCAGTGCAAAGAACCGCTCGCGGCCGACATGGAGTGCGTCCCACAGCGCCCCGACACACGCTTCCACTTGGTCGTCGCTGAAGCGGTCATGGCCGGCGGGCACCGGCGTATGCGTGGTGAAAATGCTGGTCGCGCGGACCTGCGCGACGGCTTCCTCGAACGACATGCCCTCATCGACGAGTTCGCGCAAACGTTCGAACAGCATGAACGCCGCGTGGCCCTCGTTGGCATGCCATACCGCCGGTGTGATCCCCAGACGCCGCAGCATACGCACGCCCCCGACGCCGAGAATCCACTCCTGCCGCAGGCGCAACCCGGGGCCGCCGGCGTACAGGCGATGGGTCAGTCCTCGATCGTCCGGGTGGTTGCGTTCGAGGTCGGTATCGAGCAGGAACACGGGGACCGAGCCGACCATCAGCCGCCACACGCCCACGTGCACCGTGCGACCGTACGCGGGCACCTCGACGACGTGTGGGTCGCCGGTCCGGTCAAGGACAGGAACCAGCGGCGTCACCGTCGGTTTGAGCGGATCGTCGGAATCCTCCTGCCATCCGTCGGTGCGCAGCCGCTGGTCGAAGTACCCCCTCGTGTACATGAGTCCGACGCCAACGAGCGGCAGTCCGAGATCGGATGCCGCCTTGCAGTGGTCACCGGCGAGGATCCCCAGTCCGCCGGAGTAGATCGGCACCGAATTGTGCAGTCCGAACTCCGCGCAGAAATACGCGATGGTGCCGGCGGCACGGTCGGGATGCGCGCGGCGGAACCAGGTGTGCTCCCCTGACAACGCCGATTCGAGTTGCGCGCAAACCCGGTCGTACGCACCGACAAACACGGGGTCGGCGGCGCACTCGATGAGCCGACCCGGGTCGACGCCCTGGAGCAGTTCAATCGGATTGTGCCGGGTTTGCCGCCACGCAAGTGGATCGATTCCCCGGAACAGATCCCGTGCGTCCCGATTCCAACTCCACCACAGATTAGTGGAAATGCCGGCCAGTCCCTGGATGCGTTCCGGGAGATGGGGTATACGAGCCTCAGCCTCGGTCATTGGCGGCGCAGGAGCACGTGGTTGGAGTGGGTACCGCGGGCAGCGCGTTCCGGGTGCGGGCGCGCTGCTCGTCACGATCACACTGACCGCCATGGAAGGTAGCCGGTCAACGGCGCGCTCAGCCAGCCACACGAATGGTTCACGACCTCTTCACACGTCGTGGTGTAAGATGCGTCGTCGCCCGGTTCGACACGCCGCGGCGGGTCGAGGTCGAATCACATGGTTGTCCGCACGAGAACACCGAGAGGTTCAGGCGGGTTTTCCCTGGATCAGGCGGCTCGGCTTGGACGCATGAACACGCGGCAAGCCCGGTCGGCGCTGTGCCCTGGCTGCGGCGCACCCTGCGAGGTGATGGCGGGCGCCGGTCCGGACGCCGAACGCATGCTCATCGTGCGCTGCCCGGAATGCGGCCGTGGTCTCGTGCTCGATCGCCCCCCAGCCATCGACGCCTGACCGCCCTTCCATCCGCTCCACCGTCGCGCTACCATCACTTGGCTCGACGTCTCCCAAGCCCCATCCGAGCGAGAGATTCATGGAACAGCGCATCGTGGACCTGTTTGACGAGTTTACCCACGGCGGCATGGATCGCAGGGACTTCATGGCTCGCTTGGCACGTCTAGCGGGCGGAACGGCGGCCGCCGCGGCTTTGATGCCCGCATTGGAAAACGACTATCGGCAGCCCGGCTTGGTACGACCCGACGATCCCCGCATCCGTGTCGAGTACGTGGCGTTTCCCGGGGCGTCCGGCGAGGTACGCGCCTACCTCGCCACACCTGGCGGTGACGGCCCGTTTCCCGCGGTGGTCGTCATCCACGAGAACCGCGGGCTGAATCCGCACGTCGAGGACGTGGCAAGACGCGCCGCCGCCGCGGGATTCTGGGCGATCGCGCCGGATGCGCTGTCCCCGCTGGGCGGAACGCCGGCCGATACCGACCAGGCGCGTTCCCGCATGCAGCAGCTCGATAATGAAATCACGATCGGGGACTTCCTGGCAGGGATCGTGTTCGCCGATAGCCACCCCGCGTCAACCGGGCGGGTCGGGTGCGTCGGGTTCTGCTGGGGTGGGGGGATGGCAAACCAGCTCGCCGTGCGTTCCGCGGAGCTGGACGCCGCCGTGGCATTCTACGGGCGGCAACCGGACGCGGCTGAGGTGCCCAGGATCCGCGCCGCCCTGCTCCTCCACTATGCGGACCTCGACACGCGCATCAACGCCGGGATCGCGTCCTACCGTGAGGCGCTGGACGCCGCCGGCGCGCGTTACGAACTGTATATGTACGACGGCGTCAACCACGCTTTCCATAACGATACGTCGCCGACCAGATACGACGCGAACGCGGCCGCGCTCGCGTGGCGACGCACCGTCGACTTCTTCAACCGGTATCTGCGCGACGCCTGACGAAGTGCCGGACCGTCATACGTCCCGCAAGGCGGACAGCGGATCCACCGCCGTGGCGCGCCGCGCGGGAACGTACGACGCGACCTCGGTAGGGGGCCGTCGTATCCGATCACGGTTTGTCAGAATCTGGATTGGCGACGCGTTCCGGGTTAGGGGTCGATAAAGACATGGCGGACGCTGAGGAGGAGAAGTCCATGAGCTTTCGCATGCTCGTTTCCCGAACGATGGCATGGGCGTCCCTCGCCGCGTGCGGCTCCGCCGCGACGGGCCCGCAAACCAGCCTCACACCAGAGGCTCAGGTCGGCGACGAATTTTCCCTCGGCGTAGGCGACGCGATCAAGCTGACCGGCGTCGACCTTCGCGTGGAGTTCACCGGCGTCTCAGGAGACTCACGATGTCCGATGCGGGTGCAGTGCGTCTGGGCGGGCGATGGGGCCGTGGTCCTGGTTTCGCGGGCCGGCGGCGGCGCGGTGCAAGCAGACACCCTGCACACGAACCTCGACCCCAAACGCATCCTCCTGGGGACCGTCGAATTGACATTGGTACGGCTTGATCCGTATCCGGACACGCCCGGTTCGATCCCTGGCGACGACTATGTCGCGACGCTCACGAGCCGGATCCCCTGAAGCCCCTCATTCACGATTGCCCCCTGCCGGTCCACCCGATCGAAGCGCGCCTGCGTGGCGACCGTCGCGCACCAACCGGTCGCCGGCGGGGCCGTTCCTGCCGTTGTTCCTGAGCGCGGGGGCTTCGACCGCAAGCGGGCTCTCGACCGCCGGTACGGGCTGTTGCGAGAGTAGATAGTCGAGGACATCGTCTGCCGTATAGCGCGTACGGCCGGCGAGGAACTTGCCGATGTTCTCGAGTTCGTCGCCGCTCGTGACCACCGGCGGCTCGACGCCAATATCGTCACGGACCTGCGGATGGCCGATGGTGGCAATCAGCGAGTTGCACAGGCAGCGGCGACCCTGGGTGTCCTCGCGGTTTCCGCCCTTCTTGACGTAGTCCTCGATCGGCTCGCTGGGACACCGAAATCCGATCTTCTTCTTGGGCGTCATGTATGCCGTCCGCAGATATCCGAGATCGCAAATGCGCTGGCGCGGCACCCCAATGGCCGGATCGGCCGGCCAATCCACGACCTTGATCGGGTATCCGGTTGGCGAAGCGCGTGGGTCGGTGCGGACGTCTACCTCGCCGCGCGCCGCGTGGCTCAGAACCGATCGCTTGATATCCTCCGCGATGCCGGACTCGTCGCAGTAGGCAAACAGCGTCCCCACCTGGATTCCCGTCGCTCCGACGGCCTGGACTTCCGCGAGGCGTTCCGGCCGACCCGCGCTTCCCGCCACCCAGAAAGGAAACCCGAGGTCGCGGATTTTTCCGAGGTCGACGACATCACGCGCACCATAGATCGGTTCGCCCCGGTGGTTCAGCCGCTGTTCTCCGCGGGGCGGCGCATTGTGGCCGCCGGCCGTCGGTCCCTCGACGATCAACCCCTCGATGGTGCCCGTGGCCTTGCGGGCCATGAACGTGGCGAGCGAGTTGCTCGCAACGATCGGATAGAACTTGGGCCGCGCAATTCGGGGTGGCGTTTCGTCCCAGTGCTCCTGTGGATCGAACCGCACATACTCGGCGCTGCCGTCCCTGAGCCCCTCGACCTCGAATTGAATTGCGGCAGGCTGGTGCTCCGCCATCCGATCGAGCGATCCAGGAATGTCCCGCGGAATACCCGCACCCATCAGGATGCAATCGACCCCGGCCAACATGGCGCCGTACAAGGTCGGTAGATTGGGAAGGGGGATCTTCGTGAGGAGGTTCATCCCCACCAGGCCGTCGTGGCCCTCCTTCGCGAGGTACACCTCGACGAAGCCGGAGATGACGCTCAGTTGTTGGCGCGCCGCGCTGACGACCTGCTTGTACATCGGGATCAATTTGTACGGCGTACCCTCGGGCCTGCCTTCCGGACGGAAGTAGCGTCGCAGCACATCGGAGGTCACGCTGCGAATCGGGAACGCCTCCATCGCTCGGCGGATGTGACCACCGATGTCGCCGTCCTGCAGACGACGAACGACGGCGAGCTCGATGCCCGTCCCCGACACGACGCCCAATTGCCCGCGCAACGACACGGCGCGCGCGAGGCACCAGTTGGACACCCCGACACCCATCCCACCCTGAATGATTGGTGGCGTATCGGTATGCCGCGTCACGTAGATCGTGGGGAGGATACCTCAGGAAGAAGACAGGCCGGGGAATTCCGGTACATTCAACCCTAAGTATGGTCGTCGGGACGGCCAAAACGCAACAGAAGGGCCGTTTCGCGGGATACCCGGGACGCCCGTGGGGCACGCCGACGAGCACGAACGGGGTTCCTTCGCGGCCACGGTATGGCCTCAAACCCGCTGGAACCGATGCCGCTTCCACGCCTCTCCCTAAGCCAGGCCCGCCGCATTGCCCTTGCCGCGCAAGGGTTCGATCGGGCGCGCCCAGCCCGACCTGGTATCGGGCATCTCCGCCGGTTGATCCATCGATTGGGCCTGCTGCAGATCGACTTCGTCAACGTGCTCCTCCCAGCCCATTACCTGGTCCCGTTCTCGCGGCTCGGGCCCTATGACCGAGCGAAGCTCGACGACCTGGCGTACCGCCGGCGTGAATTCACCGAGCAATGGGCGCACGAAGCGTCGATCGTCCCGATGGAGGCCTGGCCGCTGCTGCGCCACCGGCGTGCGACGCACCCCGTTCGCCCGTGGGGGTTCGACATGTTCCTCGAACGGCACGCCGCCTACGTGGCGTGGGTCATGGATGAGGTTCGGCGACGTGGGCCATTGGCGGCAAACGAGCTTCCCGAGCCCGACACTCCCGTTCGGCGAATCGCCGACCAATGGGGATGGGGACTCGCGGTGAGACGCCAGGTGCTCGAGGCGCACTTTGGACGGGGCCGACTCGCGGTGGCCGACCGACTCCCCAACTTCGCCCGGACCTACGACCTCGCCGAACGCGTGATTCCCCGCGCGCATTTCACCGTGCACCTCCCGACGCATGACGAGCAGCGGGCGCTGGTGTCCCATGCCGCCCGTGCTCATGGGGTCGCCACGTCCGCGGACCTGGCCGACTATTATCGAATGCCGGTCCGCGTCGAGCGGTGGAAGGAACCGGCCTTCCTGCATCACAGGGCCAGGACACCACGGGCCATCGACGCGGCGGCCTTGCTGTCACCATTCGATCCGGTGGTATGGTACCGCGATCGCGCGGCGCGCCTCTTCGGGTTCGACTACCGCATCGAGATCTTCGTGCCGCAGGAGCAACGGAAATGGGGTTACTACGTGCTCCCGTTCCTGCTGGGGGACCGCCTGGTCGCGCGCGTCGATCTCCAGGCCGACCGCAAGGGCCGCCGGTTGCTCGTCCCCGCCGCCTACCGCGAGCCGGACCACGATCCCCAATGGGTGGCGCACGCGCTGGCCCAAGAACTGCGGACACTCGGCGCGTGGTTGGATCTCGACGACATCGTCGTGGGCCGTCACGGCGGACTGGCCCGCGCGCTGCGGACCGCGCTTGCGGGTTGACCGGCACCGCTTGCATCGGCGACGCCGCCACCGGACCTTCACACGGGAACCAGCCAACGCGGCGCGGTACTACTTGAGAGCGGAACGTTCGCCGGGACCACCTCACGGGAGCGGCATGGGTCAAACACTCAGGTTCGCAAGCATGGCCCTCGGACTCACGCTGATCGCGTGTGGCGGCGAGGCGCCCGGCGACCCCGTTCCGGTCGATTCCCTACCGACCACGACCGACTCGGCGGTCGCGTCCATCTCCATCGAGCCAGGTTCGATCGCGTTCGGCGCGATCGGCTCGTCGGTCGCGCTGCGCGCGGTCGCGCAGAACGCGGCGGGTGACACGCTCGACGGGGTTGCGTTGCATTGGTCGGTCGCCGGAGACCTCGTGGCACAGGTGAGCAGCACCGGGCTCCTCGTCAGTGTCGGAAACGGCACCGACACTGTCACGGTCACCAGCGACAGTCTCGCCGCCGCGGTCCCGGTGCAGGTCAGACAGGTTCCTGTCCAACTCCGCATTGCGTCACATCCGGCCATGCTCACGGTCATGGGGACGTCACTCGTGCTCACCGCGAGCGCACTCGACTCGACCGACCACCCCATCGACGGGCACCCGATCACGTGGGCTTCGTCGGATCCGTCCGTGCTGCCGATCGATCCGGATGGCCGCGTCGTCGCCACGTCTGCCGGGGCGGCCACGATCACCGCCACGAGCAGCCCGTTGAGTGCCACGACCTCTGTCGCCGTCGGCGTAAGCGGTCCGTTCGGCGGCCCGATCAGGGGCGCGGTGGTCAACTGCAACGGCAGCAAGGCTGCTTCGTTCTACTGCAATGGCATCGATTTGTTGTCGTACCTCCCGGTGTCGGCGATTGGCGGAGGACCAGGCGTCGCGCTGAGCGACATGTGGGGCTGGACCGACCCGACGACCGGCGCAGAATACGCCATCGTCGGGCGAACCGATGGGACCGCCTTCATCGATGTGTCCGACCCGCTCAACCCCGTCTATCGAGGCGACCTGCTCCGGACCGCCGGAACCGCCGCACGCTGGTGGCGGGACATGAAAGTGTACGACGACCACGCCTACATCGTGGCGGACGCGGCGGGAGCACACGGCATACAGGTGTTCGATCTACGCCAGTTGCGTACTCCGGGACCACCGTTGCGCTACGTGGAGACCGCCCACTACTCGGGCGTCACGGCGACCCACAATATCGCCATCAACGAGCAGTCCGGCTTCGCGTACGCCGTCGGTACGTCGCAGTGCGGAGGCGGCCTGCACATGATCGACGTTCGCACGCCGCTCAATCCCGTATTCGCCGGGTGCTTCGCCGATTCGCTGACAGGGTTTGGTGGCACCGGATACACCCACGACGTGCAGTGCATCGTGTACGACGGACCAGACCCGGACTACCAGGGACACGAGGTTTGTCTCGGGTCGAACGAGTCCGCGCTCAGCATCGCCGACGTGACCGACAAAGCGAATCCTGTCGCGATCGCGCGTGTGTCCTATCCCAACGTGCAATACGCTCACCAAGGGTGGTTCACCGACGACCGGCGGTACTTCTTCACCGATGATGAACTCGACGAATTCGGCGGCGGAATGGCGGGGACGCGAACGTTGATCTGGGACGTCAGCGATCTCGACGATCCAGTGCTCGCGAACGAGTACTTTGGCCCCACGACGGCGACCGACCACAATCTCTATATCGTCGGCAATCGGCTGTACCAGTCAAACTACCAGTACGGCATTCGGGTGCTCGACATCGGCGATCCCGCACAACCGGTCGAGCTTGGTTTCTTCGATACGGCGCCCACGCGGCCCAACACCCCCGGATTCGACGGATCGTGGAGCAACTACCCGTTCTTCGCCAGCGGGATCATCGTCGTGACGAGCGCCGATGAGGGGTTGTTCGTACTCAAGGTCCGGTAGCGGCGACGCCCATACCGCCGCTCCGTCATCCCTGACGGCTGGCCTTCACCAACTCGAGCAGGGCCTCCGGTGGCCGGCCCACCACCGCCCGGCCCCGGTACACACCGATGGGCCGCTGGAGTAATGTCGGGTGTTCCGCCATCAACCCAACGAGGGTCTTCGCATCCTCATTCCCGGTGAGACCGGCGGCCTTGAAAGCCTTGTCGTTCCGCCGCAGCACGTCGTGCGGTCGAAGCCCGAGCATCTTCAGAAGCGAACGGATCTCGCGCTCATCGAGCCGATCGACGCGATACTCGCGATAGCGGTACGAAACGCCCCGCGCATCGAGCAAGGCGACCGCCTTGCGACAGGTGCTTCAGGTCCGCGTGCAGATCAGTTCGAGCATACCGCCCCGCTGTCATCGGTACGCCACAACCTCGCAAGCCACCGGCCCGACCGGAACCCCGGCCGGGGCCGGGCTGCTCGTACTTGACAAGGGGAGCCCTACGTGCTACCGTGGTAGCAGTATGCTACTGGGGTAGCATGGCCTTCCGGTCTGCCAGTCTGTCCAAGTCCTTACTTAGAGGAACCGGTACCGATGACCCGACGACCTGAACTGACCGACCTCGGCCGCCGCGAGCGGCAGATCATGGACGTGGTCTACCGGCTTGGGCGAGCCAGCGTGAGTGAGGTGCTGGACGGCCTTGCCGATCCGCCAAGCTACTCGACGGTCCGTGCGATGCTGGGGAAGCTGCAGCACAAGGGGTACCTGACACACGAGCCGGACGGCCCCCGGTACGTCTACATGCCCGCTGTGCCAACCGAAAAGGCGCGGGCTGGAGCGATGGAGCATCTGGTAGACACGTTCTTTGACGGCTCGGTCGAGCAGGCGGTGCTGGCGCTCGTCCAGATGTCCGACACAGAGATCCCCCGCGATCGGCTGGAATTGCTGGCCGACCGGATCAGGCAGGCACGGGAGGAAGGAAAATGATCTGGATCGTCAAGGCGACGGCGTTGCTCGTCGCCATCTACGCGCTGGTGATGGTCATGCGACGCGCCTCCGCGGCGACTCGACACCTTGCGTGGACCCTGGGGTTCGTCGGACTCCTCGTCTTCCCGTTGCTTTCGAGCGCCGTTCCATGGGAATTGGACGTGTTGCCCGCAGCTGCTCGGGGCTCAGAGGACCGGTTGGCCGCCCGCGCCGCGGTCGTACGCGACGCGCCACCGGCCACCGCGCTTGCCGTCGACAAGTACACTTCCCGGAACACCGTCGCCCCAAGCCAGGCGGCATCCTCCGCCCCGCCGGCGATGGACCGCGATGCCGCCCATCCGACGGCCCCGCCGGACGGGCGCGCCGCGCGAGCGTGGGAGTTGCCCACTACCGGGCGACTCCTTGCCCTGCTGCCGATGGCATGGATGTTGGGCCTTACACTCGTAGGCGGCCGGTTGTTGTTGGGCTTCGCCGCCGTCTCGTGGATGACGCGGCGCGGCATCCCGATCGACGGCGATCCCGACTGGGCGCGCCGGCTGCGCGGTGCGCGTCGCGACATGCAGGTCCGCGCGCCCGTTCGTCTGGTCGTGAGCAACCTGGTTGCGATGCCGTTCACGACCGGCTTCACCCGCCCGACCATCGTGCTGCCGGCGGCGGCGACAGGCTGGAACGACGCGCGGCGCCTGAGCGTGCTCCGTCACGAGCTGGCGCACATTCGCCGTCGCGATCTGTGGTCGCACGTGCTGTCGCAGGTGGCATGTGCCGTGTACTGGTTCCATCCGATGGTGTGGGTGGCGGCCTACCGCCATCGCGCCGAGTGTGAACGGGCGTGCGACATGATGGTGCTGCGCTCCGGGACGCGCGCGTCCGACTACGCCGAGCACCTGCTCGACGTCGTGCGCGGTGCCGCGCGCCGGTGGACGCCGGCGGTTGCCCTCCCGATGGCGCGTCGAAGCGAATTCGAGGGTCGCCTGTTGGCCATTCTCGAGACGGATGTGCACACCCGGCCGGTGACGCGCGTGGCCGCCGCCGCGCTGGTGCTGATCGTCTCGGCGGTCGCGCTTCCGGTTGCGGCGCTCGCACCCGCAGCTCCGGCGCCGTACGTGCCGCCGATCGCGAGCGAGGGACCGGTTGCGTCACGCCCGCGGGCGGATCGGCCGGTCACGCCGGTGCCCGAAAAGGCCGGCGCGCGCAAGGACATGACAGGAACTGTCGAGCGGTCTGCGGCGTCGTCGAGTGTGACCGATGACTGGGAGGCCAATACCGACCTCGCCGTCGAGCCATCCGTGGCCGCCGCTCCGTTGACACAGGGCTCGCGGATGAGCATTGCGGTCCGGTTGGCGGTGAAGCTGTCGGACCCGGTCGCGGCCGTACGCATCGAGGTCGCCAAGGCACTCGCCGAGTACCAGGACACGACGTCGATTGCCGCGCTTGGACGCACGCTGCTGTCCGACGAGGATGCGGAGGTGCGGCGCGCCGCGGCCTGGGCACTTGGCGAAATCGAGCACCCGGCGGCCATTCCCGCGTTGTCCGCCGCATTACAGCGCGATGCGGACCCACGTGTGCGGCAGATGGCGGCGTGGGCGCTGGGTCAGATTGAACACGCGGACGGCGTCGCGGCGCTGGAAGTCGCCGTGCGCGGTGATGCGGACTACACGGTCCGCCGGACGGCCGTCCAGGCGCTGGGCGAGATCGAGGATCGTGTCGCGGTTCCCGCACTCATCACCGTGCTGGGCGACTCGTCACTCGAGATGCGGCTCGGCGCCATTCGTGCGCTCGCGGAAATCGAAGATGAGCGCGCGGTCGACGGCCTGCTCCCGCTGTTGCGGGACGCGCGACCGGAAGTGCGGCTGTCGGTAGCGCACGCGTTGGCCGAAATCGAGAGCCGCCGCGCGACCGCGGCCTTGACCGCCGCGTTGGGCGACGAGGTGCGTGACGTGCGGATGAGCGTGGTGCATGCATTGGCGGAGATCGAGGACCCCGCCTCGGTTCCGGCCCTGGTCGAGGCGTTGGGTGACGCGGACGCCGAGATGCGCCGCGCCGTGGTGCGAGCGCTTGGCGAAATCGAGAGCGCGGCGGCGGTCGAAGCGCTGTCCAACATCTTGCGGAACGACACGGACGACGAAACACGCGTGCTCGCCGCATGGGCGCTGGGCGAGATCGAAGCGATGGGCGCCGCACCGGCGCTCGCTGCTGCGCTGTCCGATGCCAGCCTCGAGGTGCGGCGTCGCGCCATCCGTGCACTGGCGGAACTGGACAATCTGCGGACGGCGCCCCCCGCGCTCATCGCCGCTCTTGCCGATCCCGACGCGACGGTCCGGGTGTACGCCGCCTACGCCGTTGGTGAAATCGGCGACGTCGCCGCGATTCCCGCCCTTGGTGCGTTGCTGAAGGACTCCAGCATCGAGGTGCGGCGACGCGCGATTCGTGCCCTCGCCGAGATCAAGAGCCCGGAAGCGGCTCGCATCCTGGTGCTCGCCCTGGACGACGAGGATCCGGAGATCCGCCGTTACGCCGCGCGCGCCTTGGGACAGGGCCGGTGATCATGAACGCGCGAACGTTGTCCGCCGTGGCGATTGCGGCGCTCGTCGCAACGCCGCTGCTCATTGGGCGGGAGTCGGTCGCTCCAACGCAGCGCATGACGTCGACCGCGCTCGACTCGGCGCAGGTTGGCACGTTCCTGGCTGGAGTGCGCGGCGCCAGTCCGATGCAGTGCGAGTTGAGTGTGCACACGGTCGACCAGCAATTCGGCTGGCAGCGACCCGGAATCATGCCGGACGCCGCGGACGCACCGCATGAGTTGATGCATCGCGCCCTGCAGCGCATCGACGACCCCACGACGGTGCCCCAGCTCGCCGGAGCGTTGCGGGGTCCCGACCCGTGCGCGCGGAGAATCGCGGCACGTCTGCTCGGGCGCTCGCGTCTTCCGGCTGCCGTCGATGCCCTCACGGACGCGCTCGGCGCGTCCGACGAGAACGTGCGCATCGTGGCGGCCGTGGGCCTCGGGCGGGCGGAGCGACGCGAAACGGTCGGCCGCCTGGTCGGCGCGTTGGCTGATCCCGCTCCCACGGTGCGGGCGGCGGTCGCCTGGGCGCTGGGCCAGATCGAATCTCGTGAAGCCGAAACGGCGTTGGTGCGGCTGCTCGAGACCGATCCGGCTGCGCAAGTGCGGCGTGCCGCTGCGCTGGCCATCGGGGACTTGTATTGACGAGTGGCCTTGACGATTGGGACGCTCCGGGGCGGCCGCGGTCAGGGCCGCCCCGGGTCGTTTCCGGCGGCGACCGTCAGAAAGGACGGCTGACGAGCGTTGTATGGGGTAGAAGGAACGTGGATACCTTGGCAGGTGGAGACGGCGTATGCGGTGGGGGACTTCGGCAGGTGCCGCCGTGGCGGCGGCGCTCACGTTCGCGCTCGGGTGTGGCAGCAGTACGGGGCCGAGTGACCCGTCGAGCGCGCTCACCCTCCACCCGCAATGGGAGTGGGTAGCGGCGTCGACCTGTTGCGGCGCGAACCCGTCGGTCAAGACGCCGGCTTCGGAGGGCTACGCGTTCGTCCTGCAATTCGACGAGGCGGGCACCGCTCGCGCGATCCGCAACGATACGGTTCTGGTCGAAACCGGGTACGCAGTCACGGTTTCCGGTGGAGACGACACCGCGGACCAACTCATCAGCGTCAGCTATGACGATCCCATGCCGCTCGGCCCGGGCATCGCGAGCGCCGCGTCCCAGATGATCATCTCCCAGCCCGGCGGGGGGCTGCTCCTCAGGAATCTGGCCGAGTGCGCCAACTGTTATCGCGATTGGGAATTCGTGCCGTCGCTCTCCGGGACGTTCAACGTGACGCTACGCGGCACGGCGTTCGAGCAGCGCGTCACCGCAAGCGCCTCGATACTCGAAACCGGCGACACGCTGACGATCACCTCGACGCTGCGGAACGTCGGGAACCGGACAGTCACGCTCACCCACACGATCTGCGGGCTTCACATCCGGACGACCATGGCATGGCGCGACCCGTTCGCGCATTGCCTGGCATTGGCTGGGCCACACGCCTTGGCGCCGGGCGCGACCGCGAGCGACCTCGTGGGTCTGGTGATCGACTCCCCACCCGGGACGTACGAGATCGCGGTGGGGCACGTGACCGATCCGGAAGTCTGGACCCCGATCACCATCACCGTGCAGCCACGCTAATCGGCTCGGGGGCGTCGGCTGTCGGACCCGGGGGGCGGGCGCAAGCTCGCCCTCTGGCGTTACGGGCGGTGGGGGGAAATCTTGCAGACCACCATGACCGAAACCGACCGACGCTACACCGACCAGGAGGTCGCGCTCGTCCTGAAGCGCGCCGCCGAACTCGAGGAAACCGAGCCGACCCTCCCGGCCGCCCGCGGCCTCACGCTCCATGAACTGCATGACATTGCGCGGGAGGTGGGATTCAGCAGTGAAGCCATTACGCGAGCAGTCGCCGAACTCCAATCGCGGCGGGGCGTTGGAACCCGGTCATGGTTCGGAGCACCACCATCGGCCCGAGTGGCGCGCGCCGTGCCGGGGCGACTCGACGAATCCGCGCTCCAGCGTCTGATCCAGATCGTCGAGGACCGCGTCGCGACAACCGGAACCGTGACCGAAGCCGTCGGCACGATCCGCTGGACCAGTGTGCCGGGCGGACACAAACTGCAGCGCCTGACGCAGGTGGCGATTACGCCGGCCGCGGGCGAGACACACATCCAAATCACACAGCGCTATGCCACGCCGGTCCGCACCATCCTGCATGCGGTCCCCGCTTCCTGGGGTGCCATCGCGGGGTTGGCTATCGCGGGATCGGCGGGTGTGGCGAGTCTCCCCGCCGCCGGCCTCCTACTCGGTGGCCTGCTGGTCGGTGGCGGCATCGGCCGCGGCATGTGGCACTATCTCGCGCGCGGGAACGAACACACCGCCCGCCAACTCGCTGACGACCTGGCGGCCGAAGCGAAAGCGATCTCATCCCACGGCGTGAGCGGCGGCTCTACGGCTCCCTGAGCGCGGAGTCGAGCGTACGGACCTGCTCCGCGATCCAGCGGGTCACGGCGGCATGCGGCAGAAACGCTTCGCCCGCCGTGTAGTCCAGCCCGGCAAGCACGGTGGCATACGGGCCGAAGCCCGACAGCCGGTAGGGCACGACCAGGACCTTGAATCCCTCCCGCGTCAGGCGCTCGACGTCGGATCGTAGCCCCGCCTCGACCTGCACCCGCTTGCCCTCCCAATCCTCTCGCAGCGTCACCGTCCGAACCGCATGGAACCCGCGCGCCCGTACGGGCGCCGCGGCACGGTCCATCGCCGCGAGCAACCGGTCGTTTTCCCGATCGTCGCCTACGCCATGTGCTACGATGAAGACGACCTCGCGACTCGGTGTTACGCTGATCTGCTCGACGCGGTCGGTGACGATGGCGGTAATCCCATGCCAGGCGGCGAGACCCTCGGCGTGGGTGCCGATGACCAGTGAATGCCGCAGGCGTGGCGGCACGCCCCCCTCGGACCCTCCGTGCATGGGGAACGCGGGAGGCGGGTCGTCGGTGAGCCCGAGGAAATACTCCGTCTGCGCGAGGAACGAATTCCCGGTGAGAAACAGCCGAACCAGCGCAACGCGCCGCACGCCGCGCTCGGCAAGTGAGTCGAGGCCCGCCTGCAGCGAGTGCGGGTTCGCCATGCCGAGTGCAAGCGCCGTGGGAACGCGCGCTCCAAGCCCGTGAATCGCCTGGCGCACCTGCTCGTTCCATCCCTCGTCTCCGCCGTGCGCCATGACGAGTACGCCGAGGTCGCCGGGCTCGGGGGACGGAGACTGGCGCAGGCCGGTGGCGCACCCGACGAAGGGCATGAGCAAGAACGGGACGAAACGTCTGAGGCACATTAGGAACTCGATGGTCCGTGAAACCGTGTATCGTAGACGACCGCCGCACCTCGGTCAACGGGAAGGCAAAGAACCACGTGTACCCCCGCCGGCCGATAGGACTGGCGGTCCGGGGCTCGCGAACGGAGCTTTCGGAAAGAAGCTGGCCGTACCATCGCCGCATGCGGGGTGACATCATGGATGAGAGCCAACGCGACCGATTCATTAAACGGATCTCGACGGTGGGCGCCGGGCTCAGGGAGGACGTCCAATTGGCGCTCGGCGTGATCGTGTCAGACCTGCGCGCGCAGGTGATCGAGGGCGCGGTTCCGGACGACGAGGTCACGACCCTCGTGGCGCTGCACGATGCCACGGAAGCTCTCTGGCGCGCGACGCTCTCCAGCACGCCGCCCCTGCGGCCGGAGGAACTGGTGGCCCGGCTGCGCGAGCTGCGCGACCATTGCGCCGGTCCGACGGAAGGCTTTCGGATTCAGTTTGCGCAGGTCCTCGAGAAGGCCGAGGTGTTGCGGTCCACCAAGAAGTACCGCTGATCCACCAAAACCCCGGGCGCACTGGACGTGCAATGACCAATGGGAGGTTCCCATGAAACTGTCTTGTCTGGCATTGACCCTACTCGTCGTACCGACGCTCCCGGCGCAACAGCGCCCCCGCGTGGACTTCGCCGTCCGTGCAGAATGGACGCAACTGCCCCACCGCGTGGATCGGCTGGCAATCGCGCACGGCAACCTCGGGATAGCGGCGGAGATCGGCACCAAGCCACCCTGGGCTCCACCGTGGCTTCGCCTGAGTGTGTACGCCGTACTTGCACCGGCCCGCGTGGCGGCGGCGGCGCCAGGGATCACCACACTTGGCGGCGGCGCGGAAGCCGAATTGGTTTCATCATCGCGATTCGGCATGACGGCGGGAGTCGGATTCGAGGCACTCACGTTCGAGGCCGGCGCCTACAACCAGGCTACGAACGCATGCACGCCCGGGTACGCGTGCGGACAACTGTTCCTGGGCTACCACTCAGGTTGGCGACTGGGCACCGCGCTCCGTGCCCATGGGGTTTACTGGATGCATCCGCGTTTCGGCGTGTCCATCGCGCCAACGGTGCGGGCGCTCGTACCCTACGGCGAAGGCGGACCGCAGAACAATGCGGTTTACGGCGCGCTCGCGGCGGGTGTGACGGTTCGCTGATTGCCGTGGGGCGGCGTCTCCCGTGGTATATCGGCAAACAGCGCGGGCACGTCGATCGTGAGTTCCTCCCCGTCCTCGGCAACGCGCCATCGGAGCACGTCGTCCACGATCTCCGGCCGCTCGTCGGCAGGCCGCCACACCTCGACCACCTGCGCGTCCGGATCGACGATCCAGTAGGTCGCCACCTGCTGCCGCTGGTACAGGCGGCGCGTGAGCAACCGGTCACCACGCGCGGAACCGGGAGAAACGACCTCGACGGCCAGTGCGAGCGTGCGGAACGTCTTCCACGTCCTGGAAACCTCCGACCTCGGCACGACGAAGAGATCCGGCTGCACGCGGGCAAGCGCCCGTCGTCATCCTCTCGCGGCAGGGCGACGCGACGCTACGCCGAGTGGATGACCTCGGCGCGGCCGTTGACCACGGCGCCGTTCGATGCGCAGAAGGCGGCGGTCGCCGCGGCGTCTGCCGTCATGCAGTCGGTGGCCTGCACGGTGAGGGTCCGGAGACCGCGCGCGCGCGGCGCGCCGGTGGAGGGATCGAGCAGGTGGTGATAGCGCCGGCCCTTGTACTCGAAGTACTGCAGATAGTCCCCCGATGTGGCGATGGCGGCGTCACGCACGTCGATGGTGGCAATCGCCTGACCCGGCCCGACCAGACTTGCAACACCAACCGTCTCGTCCGGTGAGCGGACGCCGATACGCCACGCGTCGCCGTCGACCGACTCGCCCATGGCATAGAGATCGCCGCCGAGATTCACCACTGCATCCCGAATACCCCAATCACGCAGCACGTCCACCGCGCGATCGACCCCATAGCCCTTGCCGATTCCACCCAGATCCACGGAGACGTCCTTATCGGTGAACCGAACGGCGGGCCGCCCTCTCCACGTGTCGATGTCGAGCGCGCGATACAGCCCACGGCCGGCAAACCGCGCGACAGCACGTTCGGAGGGCGGTGCCGTGCGGGCGCCGACGTCCCACAGCGCGATCGAGCGACCGAGACAGGGGTCGAAGACACCATCCGTCCTATCCGCCCACGCAACCGCCGCCCGCAACACGGCCGCCGTCTCGGCGCTCACCGATACGGCCTCGCCGGCCGCGCGCGCATTCGCTCGGCCGATCTCCGAGGTCGCGCTGAACCGCGTCAGCGTCCGTTCCGCCGTGCGAAGCCGTGCAATCGCCGCGTCGATCGCGCCCCCCGCATACCACACGTCGCGGTGCACCACCACCAACTCGGCGACGGTTCCCATGATCGGCACCGCGCGGCGCACGAGCCGACGACGACGCCGCACGAGTGGAATCGCCGCCAGCGTGAACGCCCCGACACCCAGCGCGATGAACGCGCGACGACCCGGTCCCACCCGCTCAGCGTGTTGCATGATCAGGCTCCGTCTCTTCAAGTCGATGACCATCACGCTCGCACACTCCTCCGTTGCACGTGCAGTTCCCACACGTCCCCACATCCTCACGGCCCCGCTGCAACAGCGTGAACACCGCGAACAGCAACGCGACGCCCAGTATCCCGACGATGGCGCCCATCACGCGGAACTCAACAACCCGGCAAACCCCATGAAGGCCAGCGACAGCGCGCCGGCAATGATCAACACCAGGCCCATTCCCCGCGCGATATCGGGTACCTCCGCCAATTCCATTCGCTCACGGATCGATGCCATGAGCACCAGCGCCAAGGTCAACCCCAACCCGCCGCCAACCGCGAAGAACAGCCCTTCCATGAATCCGTATCCACGGTTGGTTTGGAAGATGGCCAGGCCGAGGATGGCGCAGTTGGTGGTGATCAACGGTAAGAAGATGCCGAGCTGGCGGAACAACACCGGGCTCAACTTCTTCACCGCCATCTCGACGATCTGCACCAACGAGGCAATGACCACGATGAACGAGATCAGTCGCAGATAGGGCGCGTACGGCAGCACGAACGCGTTCAGGAACGATGCCGCCAGCGACGTCATCGTCATCACGAAGATGTTCGCCAGGCCCATGCGGAGTGCCGTGTCGACTTTCGCGGACACGCCCATGAACGGACACAGCCCCAGGAACAACGCGAGCGTGAAGTTGTTCACGACCATCGCTGAGACGAGAATCCAGATGAGGTGGCCCATCACGCCGCCTTCCCGGGTTGTGCCACACCCTCGGGCCAGTCACGGACACGGGCCTTCGCGTCGGCCCGCTTCTGGACCCAACTCAGCGTCAGCAGGATCATGCCGAGGGTCAGGAACCCTCCCGGGGGGAGGACCATGATGACCCACGGTTCGAAGTCCGGCCCGAACACACTTCTGCCGAGGAACGTGCCGCTCCCGAGCACCTCACGCACCGATCCCATCATGACCAACGCGATCGAAAAGCCCACGCCGGCGCCGAACGCGTCGAGCAGCGACCGTCCGACCGGTCGCTTCGAGGCAAACGCCTCCTGGCGGCCCAGAATGATGCAATTGACGACGATCAACGCGACGAAGGCGCCCAGTTGCTTGTGAATCGTCGGCGCGATCGCCTCGAGGCTCATATCCGCGACGGTGACGAACGTGGCGATGATCAGGATGTACGTGCTGATGCGCACTTCGTGCGGGACCCAGCGCTTGAGCGACGACACCAGCAGGCTCGAGGCGCACAGCACGAAGAACGTGGCAGCCGACATGGCGAGGCTGTTTTCGACGGAATTGGTCACCGCGAGCGCGGGACACAATCCCAGTAACTGGACCAGCACCGGATTCTCCCGCCACACGCCACGCGTGAAATCCTGCAATAGTGTCGTCGCCCTCATCGCTATCCTCCCGCCGGACCGTTCGAGTCGGTCGCCGGCGACGCCGGTCCGGCGGCCTGCCGGTCCGATAGGTACGCGGTCAGACGCGGTCCCAACCGTGCCAGCGATTCGTTGATCGCGCGGATCACCGCGCGAGACGAGATCGTGGCGCCCGTGATCATGTCGACGCCGCCGGGTGCCGACGGGTTGTCCTTCCGGCCGCGCTTGGCTCCGCTCAGGGGGGTCGCGACGTCACGAAACCCGGTCACGAACGCGGAGTCTTTTTCGATCTTGTCGCCCAGACCGGGCGTTTCCTTGTTCTCGAGCACTTTCATGCCGATCAGGCGGCTCGCCGCCGCGTCGTAGCCGTAGATGAGGCGGATGTTATCCTGAAATCCCGCCTTGTTCGCCACCACCGCAAATCCGATCACGCGGTCGCCCTCGTCAAACCCGAGGTACACCTGTTCATAGTCGGCGGGCGTTGCGCTCTCGGGCAGGGCTCGCGCCAGCGCGCCGTCCAGCACGAACAGCGTGTCGTAGCGCGACGGATTGCCGAGCACCTCTGCGACAGCCTGGGCGAGCACGCGCGCCTTGTGCGCCTGGATCGGTGATTGGGTCCACCCGAACACGAACACGATCAGGAACCCGGCCACCGCGCCCGCACCGCCCAGCGTCGAGATCAGACGCCATGCCGACACCGCAGGGGGCGCAGGTGTCTTGGGCGCCGTCATGGTTTCGGCCCCCGGGCACCGATTCCCGGCGTACCGAACACGCGTGGTTGGGTCACGCGATTGATGAAGGGCACCATCGCGTTCATCAGGAGGATCGCGTACATCATGCCCTCGGCGAGGCCACCCCACAGCCGGATAATCACCACCAGGAGCCCGATCCCCGCGCCGAAGATCCACGCGCCGATGTTCGTCACCGGTGACGTGACCATGTCGGTCGCCATGTACACCGCACCGAGCATCAAGCCGCCGGAAAACAACATGAACAGCGGACCCGGATAGCGGGCCCCGTCCAGCAGATGCAACAGGCCGGCCATCACGGCCACGGTCGCAAAGATGGAGATGGGGATGCGCCAGTTGAGGTAGTTCCGCAGCGCGAGGTACCCACCGCAAATCAGGATGACGATGCCCGAGGTTTCGCCGAGCGACCCGCCAACGCTTCCCATGATGAGGTCGCGCGTCGCCGAGCCGGTCGCCTCGAATTTCATTAGCCCGAGCGGGGTCGCGCCGGTCATCACGTCGGCAGCCGATTGCATGAGCGGCGTGGCGAAGTTGCTGCCGTAGAAATTCCACCAGTCGCCGCGGATTGGTGCGGGCCACGTCGTCATCGCCACCGGAAACGCCGCCTGGAGGAACGCCCGCCCCAACAACGCGGGATTGAACACGTTCTGTCCCAAGCCGCCAAAGATCAGCTTGCCAAACCCGATCGCGAAGCCCGCGCCAATGAAGACCATCCACAGTGGGAGCCCCGGCGGCAGCGTCAACCCGAGCAACAAGCCGGTGATCGCGGCGGACCCGTCCCGCACCGATCCCTTCGGCGCGAAGATCCGTTCCGTGAGCAGCGCGCCGGCGGTGGCACACCCGACGACGACCAGCGCGCTCGGGCCAAAGACGTACGCCGACACCGCCACGACCGGAACCAGACTCGCGACGACGGACCACATGATCTTCGGCGTCGAATCCGGGGCCGCGAGATGTGGCGACGCGGTAACGAGGAACCGGGAATCCGTCACGCCGCGGGCGGCCGCTGCCGCCATGCGGTCTTGGCGGCGGCAAACTGTTGAGACAGAGGGAGGTGTGACGGGCAGACGTACGAACAGCACCCGCACAGCATGCAGTCCATCAGGTGATTCGCGACCATCTCGTCGTATCGCTCGACCGCGGCCAGCTTGCCCAGGTGCTGCGGATTGAGGAAGACCGGACAGGCGTCGAGACAGTGTCCGCAGCTGATACATGGGTACGAATGTTGCGGCCTGCACTCCGATGCCGCGAGCACGATCACGCCGGTGGTACCCTTGAGCAGCGGCGTTTCCATGTTGGCGAGCGCCGCACCCATCATGGGCCCGCCGAAGACGATCTCCCGCGCGTCGTCCGTCATCCCGCCACACGCGTCGAGGAGGTATCCGAGCGTGGTCCCCACCGGGACGATCAGGTTGGACGGCCGGCGCACGCCCTTCCCGGTCACCGTGACGATCCGCTCGACGAGCGGCATGCCCGTCTCAAACACTTCCGCGATCGTCGCGACCGACGCCGCATTCTGCACGAGAATGCCGACGTCCATGGGGAGCCCGCCGGACGGCACTTCGCGGCGGGCGATCGCTTCGATCAGCATCTTCTCCGCACCTTGCGGATACTTCACGGTCAATGGATGAATCGCGATGTCGAGATCGGGCGGTCGCGTGCGAGTCAACGCGGCGATAGCGTCCGGCTTGTTCTTTTCGACGCCGATGGCCGCCCGGCTCACGCCGAGTGCCTTCATCAGGATGCGGATACCGAGATGCACGCGGTCCGGGTACTCCGCCATGGTTCGATGATCGGTAGTGAGGTACGGCTCGCACTCGCACCCATTCACGATGATCAGGTCGATCGGCTTGTCGGCTGGTGGCGACAGCTTCACATGGGTCGGAAACGCCGCTCCCCCCAGACCCACGACTCCCGCTGCCCGGATCGCCTCGATGAGCCCCTTCCGGTCGAGTGCCGTCCAGTCGGGCACGAGACGTGGTCTCGGGATCTGCGCGGAGTACGGCTCGACGTCGATGCGAATGGCGTTCGCATAGGTACCGTTGGGATGAGGCCACAGACCGATGTCGGCAACGGTTCCGCTGGCTGAGGCGTGAATGGGAGATGACACCCATCCGTCGGCGGCGGCAACGAGATCACCACGCTCCACGCGGTCGCCCACCCGCACGATCGCTTTGGCCGGTTTGCCGGTGTGCTGGCTCAGCGGAAGGACCACCGTGTCCGGAAACGGGAGTCGCCGGATCGCTTCACCCGCCGTGCGCTGTTTGAGTTCGGGCGGGTGAACCCCGTGCCGGAACGTCAGGCCACGCAGCACGTCGGAGCCCTTACTGGAAGCGCTCCGCGCGCTTCACCCACTTCTCGAGATCCTTCTCCTTCGGATTGAGCGGCGTTCCCGGATGAATGATCAACACCGGACAGCGCTCGGCGGCCATGACCAGTTCGCGGAACGTGCCGGCGGACGGATCCTTGACGTATGCCTGCTTCTGATCATTGTAAGCGAACAACTTGCGATTGAGGTTGGTGCACTCGTCACACGACGTGCAGCGCTCGGATTCGATGTACGGATCGAGGCCGATGCCTTCGTCCTTCTCCTCCTCGACCGCCGGCGCCGGCGCGGCCGCGGCGGGAGCGGGACCGGCGGCGGCGGGTGCTGCAACCGGCGCCGCGACCGCCAGGCCACCGTTCCCCTCCGCCGGAAACGTCACCGGCGCGATGTCCATCGACTGGACGCGCGCCAGCAGATCGCCGATCGTCTCCTGTCCGTTCTTCCCGGCCTTCAGTAGCCCTTCCGCGAGGCGCCGCGCGATGAACGGGGGATAGCTCTGCTTCAGTTCGCGCATCTTCTGCTCGTGCTCAGCGCGCAACGCGTCGACGCGGCGGGCGAACTCCTCTTCCAGCCGGCCCTCCACCGTACCGCGCGCCACGTCGGGTACTTCGAGCCCCGCCAGTTCCTTGAGTTGGCGCCACAGCGCCAGTCGATCTTCCGCCAGTGAGACGATCTCTTCTTCCACCGCCATCCGACCGAGGTGGCCCTCCCGGTCGAGCACGTAGATGAACGGCGTCTTCCCGGCACGCCCGTCGGTGCCGGCGGACACGTACTCGTCGAACCGCGTATACGCATCGGGATCGGCGTCTGCAGGCAAGCGTGTGAAGTGCTTCTTGAACCGCGCCTCCGTTGCCGCCCAGTCGGCGATCGTGACCGGCAGCTCCAGGACCCGGGCCTTGTGGTCGTCGTCGATGTACTTCAGGTCGTACGATGGCCAGACGTCCGCCAGCGACGGATTGCCGTCGAGTTCCAGCCGTTCCCCGATGGTGGTCCCGCGGGCGGGATCATGTATCAGCAACGGGAACGCGCGACTCTCGAGCGCCAGTTTGGCCGCGCGCACGGCCGCGTCATCGCCGAGCCCGTGTTCGGGCGGGCAGGGACAGTTCAGCGCGAAGACCGCCGGGTACTTGGACTGCAATCCACGCAGCACGCCACCGAGCAGATGCGAGGGCGCCGCCTGCGAGGATTGGAGCACGAACACGTGGCGGTGCGCCATGGCGAGGAGCGCCAACTCCTTACGGGTTTCTTCCTTGCCGTGCTGCCCCGGGCCGTACGCCGCCATGTCGCTGACCTGTCCGGTGTATCCGCTGGTGCACGCCTGACCTCCCGTGTTGGAATAGACCTGTGTGTCCAACACCACGACGCGGATCGGTTTTCCCGAGGCCAGGAGACGCGACAGATTCTGGAACCCGATATCGAGCATGGCGCCGTCGCCGCCCACCGCCAGGATCGGAGGGCACATCATGAACTCGTCGTCGTCGAACTGGCGCCAGTCGAACCTGGCGAAGAAGGAATCGTGCTCCGCCGGGTCGAACGCATCCTGCAACTCCAGCTCCGCGCGCCGCACGGCAATGAACCCGTCCGCCATCTTGCGCATGTGCCCTTCGAACAACCCGATCGCGATCGAGGGCGCGTCCTGGAACAGGTGGTTGACCCACGGATAGGGATACGGGTTGTACGGATACGTGCTTCCCCACACCGACGAACACCCGGTGGCATTCGCGATGCCCAGGGTGGCCCGCCCTTTCCCTCCGGGGCCTTCGAGGTAACGCCACTTCAGGTCCTTCACGTCAGCCACCATCGCGGCGATCCGCTGGATGTGTTCGCGTTTGCCATGTTCCAACGGGATTGCGATCTCGTGAAGCCTGCCGCGCGTCTCGACGTTCTCCAGCCTGGCATCCGACGCCAGGAGTTCACGCGCCTTCCGGTCGAGCCGGCCGATCAGATCGTCCAGGCGTTCCACGTACCGCTTCACACGCGGGAGCATCAGCGCGTTCACCGCCGAGACGACCAGGTGGATGACGGTCTTCTCACCACACCCCATGCAGGACCCATCCCCACCGACCATCGAGCGGTAATTGCCTTGCTTGAGCAGCAGCGATGACAGCACCCCGATGCCCTCCTCGACGCTCGCCACGTTGACATAGCGGTCCGGCGTCTCCGGCAATCCCTCCCACAGGGTCCAGTTCCGGCGAAGCCGGTCGACGACTGCCTCCGTCTGTCGGATAGTCGTAAGGGCTCCTTCCGGACAGACGTCCACGCAGATGTTGCACCCCTTGCACGCATCGGGATTGATCGTGATCGAAAGCAGTCCGCCGCTCCCTTTCTCCCTGGACTCGGGTACGTCGAAAAACGGTTGGGTCTTGGCGAGCGGAAAGTCGGCCAGCGCGCTGTAGACCGGCGCGAATTCCTCATCGAGCGCGCGACGTCGTTCCGGATCGAGCTTCAGTTTTTCCGTGACGTTCTGATAGGCGGATGAAAGCACCCGGGCGAAGGTCGTGAACGGCACACCCTTCACGATCTTGCGTGCTTCCGCCGCGAGCGGCTTCACGATCTGGCGCAGGCGGTCGAGTGAGCGACCGTGCTGCACCGATCGGATTGCCGCATCGATGAGTGCGGGGATCTCGCTCACGACGCCGGGGATGGCGGCGTCCGGACATTGGACCCAGCACTGACTGCAACCGGTACACTTGTCCGCAATGAAGTCCGGGACCTCGAACCGCACGTTGGTCATGTCGCGGATCGTGCTCGTGGCCGCGGGGATGGCGCTGATGGCCGCAAACGGATCGGCGATGCCATCCTGGCCCATGTCGCACAACACACACACCTGTTCCCAGAATCGGCCGCCATGCGCAATTCCTTCCTGCACACCCTCTCCGCCGAGTATGGCCGGCATATGCGGCACATGACCCGGTTCATCGGCGCCCTCGATCCCGAGCGCCCGGGCATCGACTTCGACGAGTTCGTCATAGCCGCGCCGAATCACCCGCACGTTGTCCTCCACGACGCGCGTGCCCAGGTGGCCGAACTTCTTCTCCAGCTGTTTGCGGATCCCGTCGAACAAGTCCGCCTCGACAAGGTTCTCCTGGCGCATCAACGGAGACGCACGGAAGAACGCACCCATGAACGCGGCGCCCTGCATCCGATACCGCAGTTCCGCGTCGGACGCCTCATCGCTCGCGATCTTGAAACCATCGAGCACGAACATCCGGTGGTTCTTCGCGAGAATCTCGCGCCGCGCCGTGGCGGGCAGCCCCCGCCACGTCTCCTCGGCGCCCCGTTCCCCCTGCAGGATGAAGACACCCCCTTCCGGCGACAGGCCGGCCAGCGGGTTCGAGTGACGGAACACGTTGGGATCGGGAGACAACACGACCGTGACGTGTTTGAGTTCCGCGTTGAGCTTGATGGGTTCGTGCGCCAGCACCGCGTAGAACGTGGTCGGCTGCCCCTTCTTCTCCGAGCCGTACTTGGGATTGGCCTTGATGTAGAGACCGCAGAGGTCGGCGGCGGTCATCGCGATGTTCTTGCCCGTCGTGATCGCGCCCCACCCGCCAACGGAGTGCATGCGGATCGAGACGGCGCCGGCGGGCAACAGATTCACCGACGCGGCCGGCGCCAGGGACAACTCACCGAGCGACGGGTAGCGCTCCAGCAGGTCCTGTTGCCAGATCTGCAGTTTCGGGAACTCCGTATCCCGACGAATGAAGTCGATACTGAGGTAGAATTGCCGCCGCTGCCCGCCATCCGGGAGCATGTTGTCCACCGCGGCGATGATGTCGCTCGGCTGCAGGTCCCGACTCCCCAGCCCGAAGCACCCCGAGTAGAAGTCCGGGACCTCACCCAGCTTGCACGCCGTCAGGTCCGGATATGGTTGGTGGTCATTCTTCGCGCGACCGTTCTCGATCGCCTTGTACATGGCCGCCCGCAATTCACGCAGCAACGGCGCATCGACCGCCAGCGGCTGGTCCAGGCGCTCGAGCACCGTGACGCCCTTCTTGCCGCGGAGGAGTTGCGTGATGAGATCGGCCGGGAACGGTCGAAACATTGTCACGTTCAGCACGCCGATCCTGAGTTGGCGCTCCTTGCGGAGATAATCGACGACCACCTCGCAGTTCGGCACCACACTTCCCTGCCCCACGAGGACCCATTCCGCATCGTCCAGCCGGTATCCGACGGCCCGAGCATAGTGGCGCCCGGTCAGCAGGCCGAATTCCTCCATCGCCTCATCGGTCAGCGCCGCGACGTGGTCGAAGTAAAACGGCCGCTGCGCCGCGACACCCTGCGCGTAGCTGTCCTGGTTCTGCACGACGCCCAACATAGCCGGATAGTCGAGATTGAACATCTCGGGAACGCGGCGACGCGTCTTGCCGAACACCCATTCCTGCGCGGGTGTCGGTGAATCGATGATGTCGCCGGGATCGCCAAGGTAGGCTTTGACGAGTTCCCGCTCGGGAAGCTGCAACGTCTCGATGACGTGACTCGTGAGGAACCCGTCTTGCGCGCACACACCCGGATTCAGGGTCAACTCGGCGATCCGGTGCGCGATCAGGTTGAGGTCGGCTGCCTCCTGCGCGTCTGTTGCGAAGACCTGGAAGAACCCGGTATCGTCGATCGCGTGGTAGTCGTCATGCCCGGCATGCACGTTCAGCGCGTGTTTCGTCATCGCACGGCAGGCGACGTTCAACACGTAGGTGAGTCGTTTCCCCACCGCCGCGTACAGCGATTCGTGCATGTACGCGATCCCCTGGCCACTGGAAAAATTCGTGGCCCTGAGGCCCGTCATGCTCATGCCGGCGGTCACCGCGGCCGCCGCGTGTTCGCCTTCCGGCTCGAAGAAGATCAGCGACCGGCCATGGACGTTTGGTGTGCCGGCCGCCACCGCGGCCGCCCATCCCTCGCCCATCTGCGTCGACGGGGTGATCGGGTAGGCCCCGGCAGCTTCACTGCCGGCGGTCTCCATCTCCACGACGGCGCCGCTGCCGTCCGTCGCGTAGCGGGTCCCGGGAAACGGAATGGCCGGTGGGCGTTTGTCGCGCGACATCAGGCTGCTCCCTTCACCGACTCGATGGGCGGCGCAACGGCAAACCGTTGCGCGCCATCGACCCACGCGATGGCCCCGGTCGGACACCGGGCAATCGCATCAGTGGTTGCGAGTTCGTATTGGTCGTAGTCGACGACCGCGAGACCGTTGACCATGGCGATCAGACCAGGCGCGGCGTCCAGCGCACAACGCCCGCAGCCGTTGCACGCCACGGCACACGCCGCCTCCGCCTCCGCCCCTTCGAGCAGGCTCTTGCACTGGACAATCAGCTTGTGCCCCAGCGGCATCAACGTGAACAGGCCTTTGGGACACGCGTCCACGCAATCACCACAGGCCGTGCACCGGTCGACGATGACCACCGGGAGTTCCTGTGCATTCATGTAGATGGCATCGAAGTCGCACGCGACCTCGCAGTCGGCGAGCCCCAGACACCCCCAGGCGCAGGCCTTGCCCCCGCCGGCGACCGCGTTGGCGGCCTTACAGGTCTGCAAGCCCACGTAGTCCGCTTGGGTCGGTGCCACATCGCATCCGCCGGCACAGAGGAGTCGCGCGACCCGGGCGGTCGCGGCGCCCACCGCCACACCGAGATAGTCCGCGACCTCCGCGCGGTCATCCGGCCCCATCACGGTACACACCGCCGGCTGCACGTCGTTCGCAACCAGGCTCTCGGCGAAGGCGCGACATCCCGCCAGGCCGCACGCGCCGCAGTTGTTACCGGGCAGCAACTCGACCACCGCGTCCACCCGGGGATCTTCCCACACCCACAGCTTGCGTTGCGCCACCGCGATGAGCGCCGCGAACAGCGTCCCCACAGCGCCCAGGATGAGCGCCGACCCGACGATCATGGCACCCGTCATGACCCCGTCGCGAGATTCGCCTGGGTCAGCAGCCAGGCCGCGAGCTTGTCGGCGGGATTGGATGCCGGCGCGGAGGTGCCGGGCGCGACCGGCGCCGCGGCGATCGCCGACGCCAGCGTCTGCAGTTGCGCAAGCTCCTCGGCCTGTTGGAACGCGGTCGCCGTGCCGATGCGCTTCCTGGGAGGTGTATCCGGCAACGATGTCACCGCTAAGCGCTCCGCGAGGGTTGCACCGGCCGACGGGTCGTGCACGAAGGACGCGGCGCCACGCGGCATCACCGCCACCACGCCAGGTCCCTCATGAGCGGCCAGTCGGTCGACCGGCCCGCCGTCGTGGCTCTGCGCCACGAACACGCGCGGCGTGATGAGTCGCACCAACGGCGCGGGCGGTACTGCACCGCCCTGTACGATCAGGACGAGCTTGAGGTTGCCGTCGAGGTAGTTTGCCAAACCCGCCACGCGAAGGTCCGCGCCGTCGAGCGCGACGACCAGCGGGGGCGCCAACGCACGCTCGGCCGCCGTCCACATGGCAAACGGCAATTCGACCAGCCAGTTCTCGTGTTCCCCAACCCGATAGCCACCGTTCCGAGCGAGCCGCACGACTCGCGCGGCACCGAAGCCCCGACCCGCCTCCGCCAGCGCCCGCCCGACCGCCACCACGAGATCCCCACCCGGCGGCAGCTCGAGGCGAAACTGCTCGTCACCGTCCCGGGTGAGGCCCGTCAGGGTTTCCAGCGCTCGTTCGACCGTCGCGCCCGCCGACCCGTTGAGCGTTGGTGCGTCCACGACCAAGGCCGCAAACCGGTCCAGGTCGATATGCCGGCCGCCCAACAGGCCGAGTTCGGCCGCCGCGCGCTCGCTGCGCGTATCCGTCGTTCCGCGGTGCGATTCCAGGTACCCGCGAACCTCCTCGACCGTGGTGGCCACGACTGAACGGTGCGCCGCGCGCAGCCCTGCAAGCTGGGCAAACGCCGACGCGGTAGCGGTATCAGACGGCATGAGCATCGAACTCGGCGTTCAAGAGGTCCACCTTCTCCGCCGCGGTGTAGATGCGCTGCCGGCGTATCTCCTCATACCGCGGCACCGCGGCGTTCCGATAGAACAGGCCGAGCCGTACGGCGCTGGAGGCGCCCTGCGCCAGCCGGCGCGCGCCATCGAGATCGGCGGGATCATGGTACAGATGGTTCTTGTAGATCTTCTCGAGCGACGGTACCGCGATGCCGTCAGGATGTTGCAGCATCTCGGTCCGGTCGGGATTGCGCACCGCTTCGTCCCACAGTCCGGGGGTGAATTGCGGACACCGCTGTAACACCCGCACAAACGAAAAGCCCTTATGCCGGTAGGCCGCCTCGAGTGTGGCGTAGAGGTGGGCGGGAACCCAGTCGGCTGTCTGGGCCACGAACGAGGCGTTGGTGATTCCCAGTGTCGCGGTCAGCGGGTTCAACGGCTCGAGGTAGCTGCCGCGGGGCTGCGTGTTGCTCTTGAGGCCCAGCGGGGTCGTCGGTGAGGTCTGGTTCTTGGTCAACCCATAGATCTCGTTGTCCAGGAGGAGCACCACGAGATCCATGTTGTACCGCGTCGCGTGGATCCAGTGGCCGGCTCCGATCGAGCAGCAATCACCATCCCCCATCACGACGAATACATGCAGGTCGGGACGCCGCAGTTTGACGCCCGTTGCCACCGGCAGGGCGCGACCGTGGATGCCGTGGAACCCGTAGGTCTTGAGGTAATGCGGGAACCGACTCGAGCATCCGATACCGGACACGAACACCGTCCGTTCCGGCGGGAGTTGCTCGGACTCCAGCAACTTCTCCGCCGCCGTCAGAACGGCGTGATCACCGCACCCTGGACACCAGCGCGCGACGGCGCCCGCGTAATCGTCCATGGTGTACAGCGTGTCGTCATCGTCGTCGTAGCCGCAGGTCAGCAGCGAACAGGCCTCCGTCATGCGGCCCCCCGCGTCAGGAGTTCATGAATGCCGTCGACGATGTCCTTCGGTCGCAACGGCTGGCCGGGCACTTGCGTCCAGCAGTCGACGTCGACCAGCGTTTGCGCGCGCAGGATCCAGGCAAGCTGACCGCGGCGGCGATTCTCGTCGGTGATGTGCGGATCGCCGGGCCGGTCGCTGTAGTTGATTTCCACGGTTGCCACGCGTTTGAACCGTGCGAACAGTTCGCCGAGTCCGGGGTGCAGTGGCGAGAGGAACGTGAGATGCGCGGACGACACCGACACGCCGGTGGCGCGCACCCGATCGACCGCCTCCTCGATGGCGCCCTTGGTGCTCCCCCAGCCGATGACCAGCAGATCACCGGTGTCGTCGCCGTAGATCGGCGGCGGCTTCAGCGTTTCCTGCAACACCGCCAGCTTGCGGCTGCGCATGGTGCAACCGCGCTCGTGCACGTCCGGGCTGTATCCGATCTTGCTCCGCTCGTCGTGAGACAACCCGGTCACGGTGTGCATCCCGCCCGCCTGACCGGGAACGATGCGCCGCGACAGGCCGGTGACCGGATCCCAGTCGTACGGACGCATGCCGTCCGGCACGGGACTCAGATCCGTTCCCGTCCCCTGCCATCGGGCGTCGAGTTGCGGGCGTGGGAAAGGCTGCACGCCGGTCGCGAGATTCGCATCCGACAGCACGATCACGACGCAGCGAAACACCTCCGCGATCCGGCGCGCGGTCACCACCATATGGAAACATTCTTCGATGGTTGCGGGCGCGAGGATCACCTTGGGCGCGTCGCCCGGCTGTCCGAACATCGCCGCCAACAGATCCGACTGCTCCACCTTCGTCGGGAGACCCGTACTCGGTCCACCGCGTTGTACGTCGAGCACGACCAACGGCGTCTCGATCATGGTGGCGAGTCCGAGGAACTCCGTCTTGAGCGCCAGTCCGGGGCCTGACGTGACCGTGAAGGCCACCTTCCCCGCATACGACGCGCCGATGGCGACCCCGGCGGCGGCAATCTCGTCTTCGGCCTGGTGAACGATTCCACCGAAGCGCTCGAAGATCTCGCCGAGATAGTGCGACACCGACGTGGCCGGCGTGATGGGGTACATCGCGCAGAGTTCCATACCCGCGGCCACCGCGCCGACGGCGAGCGCCTGGTTGCCGTTCATCACGACCATCGGCACGTCCGGCTTCTCGATTGGCACGTCGATGCGGAACGGCACGTGCTCCGCCGCCCAGGTGAAGCCCAGCTCCATGAGTCCGACGTTACTCTCCCGGACCTCGGTCGATTTCTTCTTGAATACGTCCCGGATCAGCTCACGCACGACGTCCAGTTCGCGCCCATAGATGCAGGTCAGCAACCCGAGCGCGAACATGTTCTTGCCGCGCCGTGGATTCTCGACCAGGGTCATGCACTGTTCCTGCATCGGCACGGGGACGATCCGGTAGTGCCGGCCGGACACCTCTTCCATCGCCTCGAGCCACGCCGCGCGGATGTCCGCATCGTCGTGCGTGGCCCACATATTCTCGAGCAGGATGACGGCGTCGTCCGCGAGCGCGTCGAGCCGATGCCTGGCCAGCAGCACCTGTTCATTGAACGCCACGACCAGATTGGCGGCGTCGCCCCAGTTGCTGACCGTACGCGTACCGAGCCGGATGCGGTTGCCGCTCGCGCTCGCCGCTGAACGGGGGGGCGGTTGGATCTCGGCCGGGATGATCTCGACCGTCCACACGCCGTTGCCCATCCGGGCCGACGCCCGTCCGAACAGCTGGCCGCATTTCTGCGCGCCTTCGCCGGAATCGGATACGATCTCGACCGTGTGCTCCGATACCGTGATGAGGTCGTGGTCAATCAGGGCGACGTCGGGCTCCGTCGCCGGGGAAGGAGGGGACGAGGTGGGCATACTCCACCTTCGAGGCCAAGAGTCGTGACGCGGACACCCCCGCGTCGAGGGACATGACGTCCCGTGCTGCAGCCGCACGACCTGGCGCGCGGAGACGTCACCTAGCTCGAATTAATGGTAAGGAGAGAGTTTGAAAGTTGGTTCAAAGATTGCGATGAAGACATCTTTATCGTCGGCGCAACCGTGCTCAGCGAGGCTGGTTCCCCTGCTCGCGGTTGAACTTCTCGAAGGCCCGGACGATCCGCTCCTCGATCTCGGAAGGTCCCAGGCGATGAGTGAAGCCACTTCCAAGACAGTCGATTGCGTTCAGAGCATGCGCCAGGCTCGCGCCAGGCTCAGCGCAGAGATCGCCGACATGAGCTACGAAGAACTGCTCAAGTGGCTGCGTGGTCATCGGTACGAAGATTCACTGCTTCGGCGAGGCGTGCGACGAGAGCGCTTGTCAACGGCGGACTTCGTCCCCGCTGACTGCGTGCGGGTTTTCCCCTCTGCCATCAGCCCCGCAGGCTCTTGAGCGTACAACGATATCGCGATAGATTGCAGTATCGTTGTACACACAGGAGATCACAATGGCCGTCGTCACCGTATCGCCAAAGTTCCAGGTCGTAATCCCACAGGCCATTCGGGAGGCGCTCGGCTTGAAGCCGGGCCAGAAGGTTGAGGCCTTGCAATACCTGGACCGAGTGGAGTTCATCCCGGTTCGACCGTTGAAGGCCATGCGCGGCTTCCTGAAGGGCATAGACACCAGGGTCCCGCGCGACCGGGATCGCGTGTGAACGTCGTGGATTCGTCGGCATGGCTCGAGTACTTCGCCAGCGGGCCGAATGCCGGCTATTTCGCCGAAGCGATTGAGGCGACCGACGAGCTGGTCGTGCCCACGATCACGATCCTCGAGGTGTTCAAGCGGGTGCATCAGCAGCGCGGCGAGGGTCCGGCCCTTCAGTCCGTCGCCCTAATGCAGCAGGGGCAAACCACGGACCTCACGTCCGCCACCGCCCTGATGGCCGGCTTGCTCGGTCTTAAGCATCGGCTGCCGCTGGCCGATAGTGTGGTCTTCGCGACGGCGCGCCAGTTCGATGCAACGCTGTGGACGCAAGACGCGGACTTCGACGGCCTGCCGGGGGTACGCTTCCGGGCAAAGCGAGGCAAGTCGTGAAGCGCGCTAACACCTATAAGGCCTCCGCTGTCAAGTCGACGTAGCTCTACAACACCGGGACGGCGATCTTGTGGGCGACGATCCGGTCGTTCTTGGCTTTCCTGCCGTGGATGGCTTTCATGTAGAGGGCGTGACCCAAGACGAACCGGATCCCTTCGGCGGCGCACAGATCGGCGAGCCAGTGCCACTTCAACAGGCACTCGACGGCGATTGTCACAGAGCGGGGTCTCCGAACGCCCGCGTGTAACGTCGACGCCTCGGGCTGCATCTAGTTCTCAGAGGGAGTCACTCTCGCGAGCGGCCTCACTGGAAAGGCTATGGAGCAGCAGCTGGTTCTCTGCAAACCGGATGGCCGTTGGCTGCGTGATATGCGAGTTCTCCAGCCTCCGTACGGGCGCGCGGTTCCCGCGTTGGCGTTCTCCGGGTCCCCCCCCCCCGCAGGTGCGATCGCGTTCACGCGATGTGACGGAGGGATCAGGGGACTGACTGCGGCGATGCGGTGATCCTGCTGACTTGGGTGAGGCGGAGGTCAAAGCGTTCCTGACGCACCTGGCGGTCGACCGTCAGTTGGCGCCGTCGACCCTGGCCGAGGCGTTGGCGGCGCGGCTGTTTCTCTATCGGGACGTGGTCGGGCGGCCGTTGGCCGGCGTGGGGCCGGTGCCGCGGGAGCGGGCGCCCGTGCGACTCCCGGTCGTCCTGACGCCGGAGGAGGTGCGCCGGGTGCTGGAGCAGATGCGGGGCACAACGCGGCTGGCCGCCTTGCTGCTGTACGGCAGCGGGATGCGGCTCCTGGAGTGCCTGACCTTGCGGGTCAAGGACATTGATCTCGCGCGGGGGGAGATCCGGATTCGGCGGGCCAAGGGGGCCAAGGACCGGGTCACGGTCTTACCGGAGATCGTGGGGCCGACGGTGGCCTCGCAGATCGAGCGAGTCCGGGCGCGGCACCAGCGAGACTGCGAAAGCGGAGCGGGCTGGGTCGAGCTGCCGGGGGCGTTGGCGCGCAAGTACCCGCGGGCGGGACGCTCGCTGCCATGGCAGTGGGTCTTTCCGGCTCGGCGGATCTACGCGGATCGGGACACCGGTGAGCGCCGCCGCCATCATCTGCACGAATCGGCGGTGCAGCGGGCCATGGCCGAGGCGGTGCGGCGGAGCGGGATCACGAAGCGGGCGACCTGCCACACGCTGCGGCAGGAGTTACTCGGTCATCGCGACGTCTCGACCACCATGTTGTACACGCATGCGCTCGACCCGGGGCGGGCGCGGCGTCCGGAGTCGTGCGGACCGTGCAGGACTGGGGGACTTGATTGCAGGTATGGCGGATTAGACCCCCTGGAGCTAGCGTGTACGGGGGTATGGGACCTGGCTCGTCATGGAAGTGCAGGTCCAATACAAGTTAGCCAGCACGGCACAATGTTCAGATGGTTCGCCTTAGTCGTCTTCCTGGCATCGCTCGGCATCTCGGCGGGGCGACGGTGGCAGGCGCGCCGGGCCGGGGGAGCGATTCGGCGGAGCGAGGAACCTCCTGCCTTGATCGCCGGCCGGCTTTTGGTCGCCTTGCCGCTGTTTGGCGGTGTGGTTGCGTATGTCGCGAATCCCAACTGGATGACCTGGGGGTCGCTCACCCTGCCCTTGTGGGCCCGATGGACTGGAGTGGCACTCGGACTCTTGGTGGTGCCCTCGATCTACTGGATCTTGACGGCCCTGGGCGCAAACGTCACCGAGACAGTCCTCACCAAGCCGCAGCATCGCCTCGTGACGACGGGGCCGTACCGCTGGGTGCGGCATCCGCTGTACACGGCGGGGATCGCTCTCTTCCTCAGCATTGCTCTCATGGCAGCCAACTGGTTCATTCTGCTCTGGGCAGTGGTCGCCTTGATCGGCGTGCGTCTCGTGGTCATTCCTCGCGAGGAGGCCCAGTTGGTGGCGAGGTTTGGGGACGACTATCACTGGTACCGCAGCGGTACGGGTTCGCTGTTGCCGTCGCTTCTGGGCATCGGCGCCCGCCGCCGTGCTGGCTAACATGCCGCTGCAGCGGGCGAGCGGCGCGGCGGTCCGTGTGGATTCGAGCGAGCGGTGAACGCCGCTCGCCGCTGAGCGGCACGACGTTAGCCGGATCGAGGCCGAGTCAAGTGACGCATAGGGTCCTTCCAAGCCAAGCGGTCAGCGCGATCGAGTCAACGTACTCTTGGGCATCGGTCGCGCTGGAAAGGGGAGGCAGTGAGAATACCCTTCTGCCTCCAGAGATCAGGCACGTTGGTCCGCTGCTTGGGCTTGTTGACGCGATTCCGCCCCAATACATCACCCTCGAAGAGGATGATCTGGGCCGGTACGTGTACGCGGTCGCCGCGATTCGATCGATGCTCGCCATATGGGAGCGGGCGCCGAATGCGGGCGGGCCCGGCCTTTCACCTCTTGCTGTGCTTGGCAACCGCTCGCCGATAACGGCACTGCTCGAGCTACTGCGCAAGTGTCCTGATGAAGCGCCGGAAGCAACGACCGCGGGATTGGACTTTGTCGCTGATCCCGATTTGCGGCTCGGTCTAAGGATTGATCTTTCGAACGCACAGCGCGCCCTAGCCGGTGGCGAATACAAGGCCGCGACAGTCTTGGCCGGATCATGTGCTGAGGCACTTTTGCTCGACGCGATTTTGCGTGTCCCCCAAGCCACGCTCGACGCCGCGATCAAGGCCGTCGACGCCACGCGCCGGCAGAAGCTGCGCGGGTCCCAAACGGAGTGGCACCTGCGCGACTACAGCGACGTCGCGCGCCAGCTTGCGCTGATTGATCCTTCAGCCGCCACAAGCGTTACGCTGGCGGCTGACTACCGGAACCTGATTCACCCAGGCCGCGCGTTGCGTCTCGCAAAGCGCGCCTCTCGCGGCACCGCGTTGACGGCACTCGCCGCAGTGCACAGTGTAATCGAAGCGTTCGCGCGATCGCCCGGCTAACCCCTATAAGGCCTCCGCTGTCAAGTCGACGTAGCTCTACAACACGGGGGTGGGGTGGTCCCGTTCGAACGTGTGTCTCGGCCCCCGGTGCTCTGACTTCATTTCGGGATCGATGCGCTGTTCTGCACCAAACACCCATCGAGACTCGGCGTTGGGATGTCCTCAAGTGGCGACCTCATCCAGGGTGGCATGGATCGGTTAGGTCCAGGCTCGGGTGAGGGGCAGAACATCGTGGAGCCGATCAGTTGTCTGGAGCGGAGACGGGCGTCCAATCAAGGCCCGCGGTTCCCGGGATGGTGCCGCTGACGAGCTGAATCGTCGGCTCGGGCTCTCCCGTTGCGGCCGAGTTAGGCATCGGGCTCGCCCGCCTCCCTCCGTTTCCTTGGTCAGTTGCTCAGGAACTTCTCCTAGTCGAACACCTGGTCATGCTTCCACATGTGATAGACGGCGCGCGCCAGCTTGTGCGCCAGCACCGTCAGCGCCTTGCCCTTGCCGTGCTTCTGCACCAGCCGCTCGTAGTAGGCCTTCCCCTCGGGGTTCTTCCGGAGGAACCCCACGGCCGCTTCGGAGAAGGCCCACTTCAGGTGCGCGTTGCCGATCTTCGTGCCCCCGTTGCCCCGGATCTTGCCGGCGGACTCTTTGGCGCACTTGACCAGCCGGGCATACGAGGCCAACTCTTGGGGCCGGGCGAAGCGGGTGATGTCGTGGATCTCATAGAGGATGACCAGCGAGAGGATCTTGCCGATCCCCGGCACGGTGCGCAGCCGGTAGAGCGTGTTGGCGTCGTGACCGGTGGGGGTGCGCAAAATGAAGTTCTCCAACTCACGGAGCAACGCGTCGTACTGCGCGATCAGCGCGAGGTCCACCGCGATGCTCTGCTGTACGCTTGCCTCCGCGAACCGATCCACCACCCCCGTGCGGTTGCCGCGGTAGGTGAGCTTCTTCCCGAACACGGGCAGGTTGTACTGGCTGTTGGTGTTCTCGATGTGGGTCAACAACTCAGCCCGTTTGCGCGTGAAGTGCAGCCGCCGGCGCAACAGGTCGTGGGTGGCCCGCATGGCGGCCGGATAGGCGGGACGCTCGCTGCCATGGCAGTGGGTCTTTCCGGCTCGGCAGATCTACGCGGATCGGGACACCGGTGAGCGCCGCCGCCATCATCTGCACGAATCGGCGGTGCAGCGGGCCATGGCCGAGGCGGTGCGGCGGAGCGGGATCACGAAGCGGGCGACCTGCCACACGCTGCGGCAGGAGTTACTCGGTCATCGCGACGTCTCGACCACCATGTTGTACACGCATGCGCTCGACCCGGGGCGGGCGCGGCGTCCGGAGTCGTGCGGACCGTGCAGGACTGGGGGACTTGATTGCAGGTATGGCGGATTAGACCCCCTGGAGCTAGCGTGTACGGGGGTATGGGACCTGGCTCGTCATGGAAGTGCAGGTCCAATACAAGTTAGCCAGCACGGCACAATGTTCAGATGGTTCGCCTTAGTCGTCTTCCTGGCATCGCTCGGCATCTCGGCGGGGCGACGGTGGCAGGCGCGCCGGGCCGGGGGAGCGATTC
>Ga0214471_10000119_pt1 | contig 78991 bp, 73 predicted proteins | sample RVTome_5_FD_207665 | JGI IMG/M metagenome (GOLD analysis project Ga0214471, IMG submission 207665) | Soil microbial communities from uranium-contaminated site in the Upper Colorado River Basin, Wyoming, United States - RVT142D155 | ecosystem: Environmental > Terrestrial > Soil > Contaminated >... | reverse complement strand
GCCGCATGAAGCGGCAAGGGTACGCGCCGTCGGTTCACCCGACAGAGCCGAGCCGCGGGTTTACCCGCGGATCTTGGCGCCGATCGCCGAGCGCCGGTCGGTCACGCGCCGGGTACCGAGCCGACGCGCGATGATCGGCGGCCTGAAGCCGCCATTGCTGAGATCCGCACATGGTCCCGACCCGATGCGCGCGATGATCGGCGGCATGAAGCCGCCGCGCGGCTCAGCCGCGTGAAGCGGCAAGGGCACGCGCCCTCGGTTTAACCGACAGAGCCGAGCCGCGGGTTTACCCGCGGATCTTGGCGCCGATCGCCGAGCGCCGGTCGGTGACGCGCGGCTGATGGGTCGAGGAAAGTGGCCCGGCGTCCCGGTCGGTGTTCCGCGGTTGAAACCGCGGCTGGGCGCGCTTCGCGCGACGGGCGCTGAAGCGCAACGCGAAGGCGACGTCCTTCAGGTTGTGCCGCCGGCGGAGCCGGCGCCGCTCGCCGGGTTGACGCGGAGAATCAAGGACGGCGGGTGTTGGTCTTGGGTTTTGTCGCTGATGATCGGCGACATGGCGCAGCCCGGTGCCGGGGATTCGGTCCGGCGGACGCTCGACACTGAGTCTCACCACGTCGTTCGCTGATCGGTGGCTATGCGAGCTGACCGTCGCGTGTTGTGTGCGCGTCAATCGACGCTTCACCCACGGGGCAGATACAGCGGCACCAGCAGGAGCGTGTCCATATACGCGTGAGCAAGCACGAGCACCCATAAGCGGCGGCGCAACACAAGATAGGAAATCCCAAGCGCCAGGCCCATGAAGCCGGTCTGCACGATTCCCATGGGGCCCCAGTCGAAGTGCACAAGGCCGAATACCAAAGCGCTGATCGCAACCGCCGAACGCACCGCCCAGCTGCTGTGTGCTCCCAGCTCGGCCACGCGTGTGATCAGAAAGGCGCGGTAGATGACCTCCTCGCCGAGCGACGACACGAGATAGACTCCGATCAGTGCGAGGATCAGCATCGGCAGATTCCCGCGCAGATACTCATACCGGGTCATGTCGGCGCTTTCGGGCACACCGGTGATGTTCGCCATCACGATCGAGCCGAGCACGAACGCGGCGGCTGCGGCGATCAATACGAGGAAAGATTGCAGAACGGCCTTCCCCACTGACCGCCAGCCCGCAAAGCGCAATCCCAGTCCAAAATACTCCCAACTCTGGCCGCGCACCCGCAATCCGAGCCACACAACGCAGAGCATCACGACATTGGCCACCCATGCAACAGCCTGACGCGCGAGCGCGTTATTGCCGACCAGCGGCAGGGCGATCGTGATCGCCGCCAACGCAACCGCGAGCACGACGACGAGTTCGGCAACCTTCGCGACACGACTGGTCGACAGCAACTGCCCGAGCGCCGTCACGTTGGTGTCACAGTGGCAATACTGCCAGAGCAGAAGTCGGAGACCATTTTTCCCGTACTGTTGGGGGGTCGATTGATGGCTGTTCCGTTCACGGAGCGGGGAACGCTTCAAGATGACGTTGCGATTCGGGATCGGCCATGGGACACCAGACGCGCGCGACGGTTCCGCGCGGATGATTGCCCGAGAACTCGAGTTTGAGGCCCAGGCGGTGCGCGACGGATCGAGCATTGGTGAGCCCCCTTCCCGTGCCTGTTTCCCCCGAGGTGCCCAAGCGGCTGCGGATGTTCGTTCCCGCGGCCAGTGCCTCCAGTACGCCCTCGGGCAATCCAGTCCCTTCGTCGAGCACCTCCAAGACTCCGCTGCCGTCCTTCGTGCGGACCCTGATCCTGATCGTTCCGCCCGGGTGCGAGAACTTGATGGCGTTGGACACGAGGTTATTCAAGATGACGTGCGTGAATATGGGGCCGGAGGTCCAGATCCGAGGCATCTCTTCCTGCGGCGTCTCCACGGTCATCTCCACGCCTTTGGCTTCCAGGTGATTCTCAAAGACAAAACGACATGTATCGATCGCGTCACCGAGCTTCACGGCTGTTTTGGAGGGTTCGGTTTCGAAATCTCCGGCACGCAGTTGCCGGACGGCGCTGATGAGATCCTCCATCTGGTGGATCGCCGAAGTCATCCGCTCCGCTCTGTTCGCCTCGGCGCTGAGCCCGATCACGGTCGTGAGGTTCGCCATGTCGTGGACGACTACTGAAAACAGATGACGGTAGTTTTCCAGATGCTGGGTAAGAACGCGGTTCGCGAGGGAGGCTTCACGGACGAGCGCATTGACCAGCCGGGTGACGACGACGAGCAAAGCGAGCATGAGGAGTGGAACAGGCAACAGGGCCAATCCGGGATCGCCGGGAAAAAGGATCGGAAAAGGCTGATAGTACACGCTGACGAGGTAGGACGCCGCGATCAATGCGGAGACGACAATGCTCACCTTGATGCCCCGTTTGGGTCCCAGAAAAAGCACCGCCGCCGCCATGTAAATGGGGAGGAAAATGAATGGCGTGAGAAAATCGGGGGAAGCGAGCGCGCGATTCACGATCATCGTGAAACCGCCCAAGTAGATCAGTGCCCCGCCCGCGCGCCGCGAATGGCCATCGATCCGGACGAAGACCAACGTTGTGGCCATGACAATGATCGGGAGCGTGATCCGGAGCAGGGCAATGTCGAGGTCTTCACTTTCCAACATGACCCCGAGAAAGAGACCCGCCACCAAGAGCGCGAGCGTCCCGCAAAAGAGGTAAACGGCTTCGGTTCGGTATTGTTCGAGGATTTCCCCCGTGAGACCGGGAAAGTCCGATGGTCCGTTTTGAGTTCTCATTTTGTATGAACCTCCGGAAAACGACGCCGCTTCAATGTCACAATACGCATGTGGTCCATCCGGAATGCATCGCGGTTTCTTCCGGATTCAGGCGCGTGGAACCAGGAAGCGGTAGCGCTATCGCATCCATTCATCCAAATGCGCTGTCACGAAGTCGTCGTCGGTGAGGTGGGGGTACCGGTCGATGGCGCGCGTGATCGACTCGGCCTGAGCGGGTGCGAGGCGCTCGCCGTCATCCAGGCACCAGGTTCCGCACAGCATGCCCTGTCGCCTCAGCACCTCGTGGATGCCGGGGATGACCCCGGCGAATCCGTGCGCGGCATCGAAGATGGCCGCGTTGGCGTCGGTGATCTGCGCGGCTCGCGTGAGCAACTCGGCCGGAACCGCGGACCGTGACCGGACGAGTGCCCGACACTCGGCGTGCGTCTCGACGGCGCGCGTTGTCCATACCGCCCACTGCCCCAGCAGCCCGCCGACGATGTGCAGGACCGGCATGTCGGCGGCGAGCTGGAACGCGGTCAGAAGATCGAGGACGATGTGGTCGTCGTTTCCCGTGTAGAGCGCCAGGTCATCATGCCTGCCGGAGTCGGCCACCGCCCGTATCACGTCGAGCGTTCGGTAGCGGTCGAACGGGGCGATCTTGATGGCGACCAAGGTCTCGATCTCGACGGCTCGGTGCCAGAATGCCGACGACAGCACTCGCCCGCCGACGGCGGGTTGCAGGTAGAACCCCATGACGGGGATGACCTGGCCGACCTGGCGGAGATGATCGAGCAGCGTGTCATCGGTTGCGCGTTCCATTCCTGCGAGACTCACCAACCCCACGTGGTAGCCGAGCGCCGCGGCGACGGAGGCCTCGCCCACCGCCTGCGCGGTGTCACCACAGATGCCCGCGACTCGCACGAACGGCGATTCGCGATGCATGCCGCGCTCGTCCAGTGCGGCCGCGGCCAGTTCGAGCACCGGCTGGTACAATCCGACATCGCGTCGCCGAATGGCGAACTGGGTCGTGTGTACGCCCACGGCAATGCCGCCGGCACCGGCGGCCACGTAGTAACGCGTGAGTGCGCGCTGCCGGCGCTCGTCGAGGCGCTTGGCGTCGGTGAGTGCCAGCGGGTGGGCGGGGATCACGACTCCGTGGCGCAATGTCGTGCGCCATGGTGTCGAGTCGGTGCCCGAGTCCACGGTCAAAATCGGCCCTCCCGCTCCTCATAGTGGGTGGGTTTTCCCAGCGAAGCCCCACCGGCGGTTATCCAGTCAGCGACGTGCCCGATCATTTCCTCGAGCGTGACCGGCGGTGTGCCAAACAGTTCGTAACAACGTGCAGGGTCGCTCAGGAGCGCGGTGTGCGCCTCCGTTCCCCGGAACAGCGGCTCCATCCCCAACGCCGCACCGAATCGCAGCGCGAGATCGCGAATCGAGACGGGGGGAGCGCCGGTCACGTTCAGGACGAGCGGCGGTGTCGCACAGTGCGCCAGGGCGCGCAGCGCGACCGCGTTGGCATCTCGTTGCCATATCACATTGACATAGCCGGTGGTGAGGTCGATGGGGCGCCGGCGCACCACGCTGTCGGCCACGTCGCGGAGCACGCCGTAGCGCGGCTCGACCGCGTAGTTGAGCCGAAGCAACGCCATCGGGATGTCGAACCGTCGCGAATAGAACTCGAAAACGCGCTCCCGTCCGACGGCTGACTGGGCGTATTCCCCTACCGGACCGAGCGGGTGCGACTCGCTGGCCGCACTCCCGAGGGCCGTCAGCGGGTAGACGTTGCCGGTCGAAAAAGCGACGATGCGCGACCGCCTGAACCGGCGAGCGATCGCGGCCGGCGCGATCACGTTGGTCGCCCACGTACCGGCCGAGTCGGTTGCCGTCCCGAACTTGTGGCCGGCCATGTAGACGACGTGCGGGCAGTCGGGGAGTTCGGCGACGGTCCCGTCGTCGAGCAGGTCGCACGCGAGCGTCTCGATCCCGGTCGCTTCCAACGCCTCTCGTGTCTCGGCGTCACGAAACCGCGCGACGCCGATCACCCGCCGCGCCACGCCGCACTGGTCCGACGCCCGCCGGGCGAGGCGGGCGAGGCTCGGTCCCATCTTGCCCGACACGCCCACAATCAGCAGGTCGCCGGCCAACGCCGCCGCCGCTGCTACGTCTTCGGCCGTGGGACGGGAGAGGAGCTCGTCGAGTTCCACTTCGGTGCGCATGGACCACCCCGCATCGGACGGAAAGAAGATACGGGTGCCGCCCGCCGGGAGCGACCGTGGTTTCCGGGCGTGAGCCGGAGTATAATGGTGGTCGTCCTGACCAAACCGAAGGGGGCATGATGAAGATCAAGCAGCATTCGCTGGATCCCGTGCGGGAGGCGCTGCGCGAGTTCGAAGAGGCCGTGCGGGTTCATCAGAAGAAACTCCTCGGATCGGACGTGCTGCAGCGACAGGACGTCGCTCGCGCGCGGGAGCGCGTGATGGAGTCGATCATGACCCTCGTACGAGAGACGATCGCGGAACGGGAGGGAACGAAATAGGCGGTCGGTCGCCCGCGTGGGACGGGCGGCGGTTCAGTTCTTGTGTCGGAAGGTGATGCGGCCGCGGCTCAGGTCATACGGGGAGACTTCAACGGTGACGCGGTCGCCTTGCAGAACGCGAATCCGGAAGCGGCGCATCTTGCCGGCGATGGTCGCGAGGACGGTGTGGCCGTTTTCGAGTTCGACGCGGAACGTTGCGTTGGGCAGTACCTCCGAAACGGTGCCTTCGAGTACGATGCCATCTTCCTTAGCCATAATCCTCCGAGTTCGGATGCCTCCTTTGACTGGGCGTACGCCGGATAAGGGTAGTGGCTACGCCGGCCGGTGTCAAAACGCTCACGGAGTGGGTGTGCCGTAGCGTAGCGCCAGGAGGGTGGCGCTTCCATCGGGCGCAATCGTCACCACGTACAGGTTGTCATACTCGTCCTCGGCGATCGGCGACGGCTCCACAATGCCGAGCGCGCGCATGACGTCGGGGGTCGTGTTGCTGTGACCGACCACCACCACGACGCCGCCGGAGTGTTCGGCTCGAATACGGGTGGCGAGATCGTCCGCGAACGATCGGGTCGGTGCCACCTCGATCACCGCCAAGCGGCGGGCCGCCGCGAGCGGGCGCACGGTCTCGCGGGTTCGCGCGAACGGCGTCGAGTAGATGGCGTCGATCGGCACCTCTCCGAGCATGTATGCCAGTGTCGCCGCCCGAGCTTCCCCGGCCGGGTTCAGTGACGGATCACGCGAGCCATCCAGTTTCTCGGCGTGTCGCATCAGGATGATCGTGGTGGTCGAGGCGTTCTGCGCGCCCGCGGGCGGGGCGGTGAACGCGGAGATCGCGGCGAGCCCGAGCAGGCCGGGGAGCCGAACGGTCGCGCGGAGCAGCGTGGTGGTCATGGAAAGTGCGCCTTGCGTTGATGTGGTGACGGCCGCCTAGTGCGTGGCGCTGAATCGCTCGAGGAACGCCCGTTCGGCGTTCGAGAGGCTCGGCACGCCCGTTGCGGAGATCTTGTCGAGAATCCGGTTGAGCTCTTCGCGATTGAGCGGGTGGAGTTCGTCCCCGGGGATCCGCCGCCACCGGTCGAGGTCGCGGTGGTCGCCACCCGGCCGAACTGCCGGCGCGGCGGCGGCCGCCGCCTTCGCCTTGAAGCGGGCGGCCGGCGAGGTGGCCTCGGACCACTTGAGGTAGACGAAGCCACCAAGGAACCCGCCGAGGTGTGCAAAGTGCGCGACGCCCTGGCCGCCATATCCGAAGATCCCGAGGACGGCGAACACGAGTGAGATGCCGAACAGCACGCGTGCCTCGACCGGGATCACGCCCCAGATCCAGATTTGCGCCCGTGGCCAGAATCGGACGAACGCATACATCACCCCGAAGACCGCGCCCGACGCGCCGAGGATCGCGGCGAAGGGCGTGAGAATCGAGAGCAGCGCAGCCGCGAACCCGCTCGCGAAGTACAGGCGTACGAACCGCGTAGCGCCCAGGCGTTCCTCGACCCGCGGACCGAAGATCGCCAGCATCAGCATGTTAAAGAAGATGTGCCCCAGCCCCGCGTGGAGAAACATGTACGTCACCAGCGACCACGGTCGCTGGAGAATGAGCGCCGGAACGAGCAGGAGCGACTGCGGAATGCGTCCGAGCGTCAGCGTGACCAGGAACATGGCGGCGTTGGCAAAGAGCAGCCGCGTCACCCACGGTGTCAGAAAGAACCCCATCTTGCGTAGTCTAACCCCCTCACCGAACAATACCCGCTGTGACGCGCGGTTTCCGTGGCGACGGGCCGTCAGGGAATGCGCGCGCGTCCGATCGTGTTCGCGTCCGTTCCAAACCATATGGCTCGGGTGCGGCGGTCGAACACCATGTGGCGGACGCTCCCCGCGCCGCTGCCGATCGGGGTGATGCCCAAGAACGTTTCGGTCGCCGGGTCGAACCCGACGAAACGATTCGGCCGAACGCCGGTTTCGACGATCCAGATGCGGCCGCGATCGTCCAACGTCATGGCGTACGGCAACGACGATGGCCCTCCGGGGAGTTGCCATTCCGCAAACGCGCCGCTGGCCGGGTCGTATCGGCCGAGGTACCCGCGGGCGTAGTCGCCGTACCACACCATCTGATCGGGCGTGATGACGAGTCGGCGCGGCCGGGCGTCGGGTTGCGGCAACGCGACCTCGCTGAGCGTCATGGTGAGCGGATCAACGGTCGCGAGCTTGTTCGTCCCGAAAAGCGCGACCCATGGGGTGCCACCGGCGGTGAGCCAGATGCCGTACGGACGGGCGCGAGGCGCCGGGACCGCGACGACCCGCACCGCCTCCGTTGCCAGCGTGAGTCGTCCGACGTAGTTGCTCGTCTGGGCGGTGAACCAGATGTCGCCGCGTCCGTTGAACACGAGGGTGTGCGGATCGCGGACCGGATCGGGCGTCGGGACCTTGCGGATCGCGCCGGTGGCCGGGTCGAGCCGACCGATGTGCTGCGCCCGGTTACCGGCGTACCACACCGTTCCGTCATCCGCCACGATCAGGTTGTGCGGCCCCGTTCCCTCGTCGAGGTCGTACCGCTTGAATGTCTCGGACGCGGGATCGAAGGCCGCAACATAGTGGGCGACCTGCCCGACGAACCAGACGCGCCCATCCGGGCCGACGGAGGGATCCCGCGGCCGGCTCTGCGCCCACGGAACCTGCCACTCTTCGATGTCGATCGGGTCCTGCGGCACCGACCCGAAGGCCAACACGGCGACCGCGCCGGCGGCGAGCACTGGAAGCTTGGACATGGGGCACTCCGTTGATTGTCGACACGACAAGATGTAGCGGTGGCGTGCCGAGCGGGACCCCTGGGGAACGCGGGGTGGGTCAGCGAACCGTACCTAACCCGCGGATGACCTCGTGGCGAAAGCACGTCGTGAGATGGTCATTCACCATCCCGGCTGCCTGCATGAACGCATAGCAGATGGTCGAACCCACAAAGCGGAATCCACGTGCCTTGAGGGCCTTGCTCATCGCGTCGGATTGCTTCGTGGTCACCGGGATGCGCTTCATCGATCTCCACGCATGTTGCTTCGGTTGGCCGCCGACGAACTGCCAGATGAAGGTGTCGAACGTCCCGTGCTCGGCCTGCACATCCAAGAAGGCCCGGGCGTTGCCGATCGTCGAGGTGACCTTCAGACGGTTCCGCACGATCCCCGGATCGACCATGAGTCGCTCGATCCGCCGGGACGAGTACCGGGCGATACGCGCGGCGTCGAACCCGTCGAACGCGCGGCGGAATCGCTCCCGCTTGTTCAGGATGATGGCCCAGCTCAGGCCGGCCTGAAACGCGTCCAACACGAGGAACTCGAACAGTCGCCGATCGTCGTGGACCGGGACGCCCCACTCCGTATCGTGGTAGGCCCGCATCAGGTCGTTGACCTCCGACCAGCCGCAGCGGGTGGTGACGGTTGCCGCCATTCGGGAATCACCCGATGCCGTGCGTACGGCGGAGCGTGGCGATGCGTACACGAACGGCGTCGACCGCGGCCGACACCCGCGGATCGGCGTCGCGCCACTGCTCGACGAATCGTTCGTAGGACCGCACGGCTTCGACGAAGTCCCCGCGCGATTCGTACAACTGGCCCAACGCGTAATACGCCAGGATCGCCGGCTCCTGGCCTTCGGTGCCGAACGTCGGGTGCTCGGTCATGGCGCGGTAGGTCTCGAGCGCGCGGTCGGTCTCCCCGGCGGTCCGATAGGCTCGGGCGAGTGACTCGCGGAAGTAACTGTCGTCACGACGAGCGTGCGCGAGTTCCATCAACCGCACCGCGTCCTCGGTCTCGCCGCGTGCCAGCGCGATCTCACCCAGCAGCAGGTCTCGCGCCGCGCGATCGCCGTCGTTGTCGCCCATCGCCGCGTCGATCGCCGTCGCGATGCGCTCCGCCGGCCCAACGTCGCCGGCGCGCGCGTACAGCTTGCCGACGAGCAGCAAGTAGTACGCGCCGATGAAGAACCCTCCCCCGTCCCGCAATCGCTCGACCTCGGCGAGTTGCCTGGTGACCATGATCGTGTCATTCAACGTCCGCGCGGCGGCGGCCAGGAACAGGCGGTCACGCAGTTCGGTGAGCCCTTGCCGCGTCGACACGTCGATGGTGATGGCGTCCCGCAGGAGACGACTGGCCGAGTCGTACTGCCCGCGATACATGGCCAACAGGGCGAGCGAGCGCCGTCCTCGCGCCCGTTGCCACGGTTCCCGGTCGAGCATCAGACGGAAATTCGCTTCGGCTTCGTCGAGTCGTCCCGCTCTGACGAGGGCCGATCCGTATTCGTGGTTGATGAACCCCCCCACCACCGCCTCGGAGTCCCGCGCGAACGCCCGTTGGTACAGTGCGATGGCGTCCGCGGGGCGATTGGTCGAGTTGTAACAGGTGGCCATCTGGATGTAGGCGTTGGTCAGGGTCGAATCGATCTGTAACGCATGCTCGAGCGCCGGAACGGCCTCCTCACATCGTCCCAACCGCATGAATTCCGACCCGAGGTTGAACCACCCATCGCGGTCATCCGGGAACGCGCGGAGGTAGATCTCAAGGCTGGTGATCGCTCCCTCGCGGTCGCCCCGGCTGCCGGCAATCAGGGAGCGAATCCACAATCGCTCGCGTTCCGTCAAACGATTGAGGCCCTCGAGCGCCTTGCCAAAATGCTCCTCGGCTGCCGGGGCGTCGTTGAACCAGTAGTACATCATGCCCATCGAGGCGTGGGCCCAGGCGAAGCTCGAGTCGCGTCGCAGCGCCTCCTGCCATAACTCGCGCGCGACATCGTACTGTCCGCGACCCCACGCCTGGGCCGCATCGGTGAACGCGCGGAGCGCCTCCAGCGACGACGTCGTGGCCCGCGGCATCCATCCGCCGGCCCGGACGAGTTCGTAGCGCGTTTCGCCGAGTTGGCGGCGGAGGCTGCGACCGAGCCGATCGATGGCGAGCAGGACGTCATCGCGTCCATCGGCCCGCTCGGACGCCGCGCCGAGGTCCGCGTCCGTCCGGGCGTCCACGATGCGCGCCGAGATGGAAAACGTCTCGCCGACTTGCGAGATACTCGGCGCGAGCACGATCGCCACTCCCTCGCGGGCTGCCACCTCCGTGGCGAGCGTTCGATCGACGGCACTGACGTCGCCGCGCTGCATCCGCTGAAGCGTCTCGCGGACGCGTGACACCGGAAACACGTTGACGTGGCGAGACTGACTGATGCTTGTCGAGAGCGCGGCGTCCAGCGCACGGTCGAACACGGTATCGCCCGTGAGGTTCTCGAACGCCGCCACGACGACCCAATCGCGGTTCTCGAACGGGACGTTCCCAGCCGGGTAGAGCATCCACGCGCCGGCGGCGACTGCCACCAACGCCAACCCCGCGCCGACCGCCGCCGCGGCCCGTCCGCCCCGCCGCGTTCGCGAACCGGCTGTGACCACGAGCGGGCCGCCCAACGCATCCGCGAACTGCGCGGCGGTGGCGAACCGGTCGGCCGGGGCCTTGGCGAGTCCCTTGCGGACGGCCGCGGCGGCCGCGGGCGGCACGGTGCGGCGGAGCGCCGCGACGTCGGGCGGTTCGGCGGTGAGGTGCTGCTCGATCACGGTCTCCAGTGATCCCGTGAACGGCGGCTGCCCGGCGAGCATCTCGTGGAGCATGCAGGCCACGCTGTAGAGATCCGCGCGCGCATCCACATCCAGGCTGCCGGCGGCTTGCTCCGGACTCATGTAGGTCGGTGTGCCGAACGACATCCCGGAAATCGTGAGACGTTCGTCACCAGCCACGCCAATCGCCCGCGCGATGCCAAAATCGGCCACGACCGCTTCGCCACCCGACAGCAGCACGTTGTCGGGCTTGATGTCTCGATGAATGACTCCATGGGAATGGGCGTGGGTCAGGGCGCTCAGAACCTGCCGCGTGATCTTGAACGCTTCCTCGATCGGCAGCTGCTTCTCACGGTCCAGCGAATCCCGCAACGATTCGCCCGGCACGAACGGCATGACGTAGTACACCAGGCCGTCGGCCTCGCCGGAATCGTGCAGCGGCAAGATGTGAGGATGCACCAACCGCGCGGCGATCTGGATCTCCTGCAGGAAACGATCGGTCCCGAGCACCTGGGCCAGGTCGGGCCGAAGCACCTTGATCGCGACCGCGCGGCCGTGTTTGCGATCCTGGGCGAGAAAGACCGTCGACATCCCACCGTGGCCCAACTCCCGTTCGACCGTGTAGCGATCGGCGAGCGCGCGCGTCAGCTGGGTGAGGATGTCAACCGGCAACGATGCCTCCCGGCGGGGTTGGTTTCGACTCGTAAAGTATGCGCGCTCGCCCCGCCGTGGCTAGCGCCGCGCGCGCGAGGTCATTGACTTCGCGGGGTGCGGGCCCATACTGCTGACCGGCGGCCGTCGAGGAGTCTCCACAGCATGCAAACCGCGTATGGGAAGAGTTTCGGCCCCGGACTGCTCTGGGCCGCCGCCGCCATCGGGGTATCGCATCTGGTGCAATCGACGCGGGCCGGCGCGGTGGCGGGGATGGCGCTGTGGTGGGTCATCCTGCTGGCGCTCGTGCTCAAGTATCCGTTCTTCGAGTACGGTCCGCGATACGCCGCCGCGACCGGTGAGAGTCTGGTCGAAGGGTACATGCGGATTGGGCGATGGGCGCTGGGACTGTATCTCACCATCACGGTCGCCACGGCCCTGATCATCCAGGGTGCGGTCGTTCTCTTCACCGCCTTTCTGTTTCGTTATGTGTTCGCGCTGCAGGCTTCGGTGACGACCGTGGCGGCGATCGTGCTCGCCGCGTGCGCGACATTGATCGCGATCGGGCGATTCAAGGCGCTCGATCTGACCATCAAGCTGGTGTTGGTGCTGCTGGCCGTGTCCACGATGTTCGCGGCCGCGTTTACGGTGCCCCGTATCCCGCTAAAGACCCTCGTGCCGTGGCCGCTGGGCGGGGTTGACGGTGTGGCGTTCCCGTTTCTGCTGGCGCTGGTTGGCTGGATGCCCTCGGCGATCGACATCTCCGTGTGGAGTTCGCTCTGGACGCTGGCGAAAGACCGGACGGTTGGGACGCGCGCCAGCGTGGCGACGGCCCTGCTCGATTTTCGGGTGGGGTACGTTGGGACGGCCATCCTCGCGTTCGCCTTTGCGGCCCTCGGGGCGGGCGTCATGCATGGATCGGGCGCCGCCTTCAGCCCGCAAGGGACCCAGTTCTCGGTGCAGCTCGTCGATCTGTATGTCGCCACGCTGGGGTCGTGGACGCGGCCCATGGTGCTCGTGGCCGTCGTCACGACCATGTTCTCGACGTCGTTGACGGTGGTTGATGGATTTCCCCGAGCGCTCGCGCGGTCGATCCGTGTATTCGTGTCGCGGGCCCCCGCGGGTGATGAGCGGGATGGACGCATCTACTGGGTGTCGCTGGTGATGCTCGCCTTGCTGACCGTCGTCGTCATCGGCGCGTTCATCGGCAATCTCACCACCATGGTCGATTTCGCGACGATCGTGTCCTTTCTCACGGCGCCCGTGCTCGGGTACCTGAACCTTCGCGTGGTACAGGCCGATCACGTCCCGCCGGAACATCGCCCGCGCGGCGCCCTGCTGATCACATCGTACGTCGGCCTCGTATTGCTTGGTGGCACGGCGGTCGTCTACCTGGTACTCCTGGTCCGATGACCTGACGCGTTTGGCTGGCAGGATCTTTCGGATCTGCGCGCACACGTGCAACTTATCCAGTCGCGGCCGCCGTACGGGCGGCGGCGATCATTCTGGTGGAAAGGGTCTGGATGTCGCTCGCTCCGGTCACGTTCCCTCATCGGGTCGGGACGGATTTCGTCACCGAGGTCCGGCAACGTGTGGACGAGTATTTCACGTCGCGCGGCGTTTCGGACAAAGCGAACAGGGCGATGGTCCTCAAGACGTTCCTGGTGCTCGGGACGATGTTCGGCGCCTACGGATTGATGCTGACGAACTGGTTCACGCCACTGCAGATGCTCGGTCTGTGCGTGGTCATGGGCGTCGGCATGGCCGGTACCGGGTTTTGCGTATCCCACGACGCGCTCCACGGGGCCTACTCGCCTAGCCCCCGGGTCAATGCGCTGCTCGGTTTGAGCTTCGATCTGATCGGCGCGAACGGCTACATGTGGAAGATCACGCACAACGTGATTCACCACACGTACACCAACATCGAGGGCATCGACGAGGACCTGGCGGTCTCGCCGCTCATCCGACTGTCGCCTTCGGCGGAGTATTACTGGTTCCACCGATTCCAGCATCTGTTCGGCTTTGCGGCTTACGCCCTCTCGACGTTGTTCTGGGTTTTTGCCAAGGACTACAAATACTTCCTGCAAAAGGATATCGGCCCCTACAAGAACCGGCGCCACCCGAGAAGCGAAATCGTCAAGCTGGTGGTGACCAAACTCGTCTACTACGGCTGGGTGGTCGTGATTCCACTGCTGGTGGTCGATGTGCCGCTGTGGCAGTTTGCGATCGGGTTCCTCGCCATGCACTTCACGGCGGGTTTCATCCTCGGTGTCGTGTTCCAGCTGGCGCACGTCGTCGAGGGCGTCGACTACCCCGCTCCGGATCTCGACGGCAACATGGAGGACACGTGGCTGATCCATGAGATGCGGACCACTTCCGACTTCGCGCGGCGCAGTCGGGTGGTGTGCTGGTACGTCGGCGGCCTGAATTTCCAGGTCGAGCACCACCTGTTCCCGAAGGTCTGCAGCATCCACTATCCCGCCATCAGCCCGATCGTCGAAGCCGTCGCGACGAAGCACGGGGTGCCGTACCATCAACACGATACGATCGGCCAGGCGGTCGCCTCACACTACCGCATGCTGAAGCACTTTGCGCGGCCGCCGATGGCAGTGGCTTGAAACGGGGTTAGCCGCCGGCAAATTTCGGCAGCTCGCTCCGGTGTCGGCTGAGGAAGTCTTCGTAGAGATGGGTGTCGGTGTAGTCACGCATGTCGCAGATCTTGTCGCCGCGGAACTTGATGACGACGGCAGTGCGTTGGTCGAGGACATCGTCGGGGCTTGATTTCAGCCAACTGCGCTCGCGGATTTCCACGATCACACGGTCTTCGGCTTCGTACCAGTCGCGCCACACTTCTTGATACTCCCAGGCCGCCGCGCCAAGACCGAATTCCCGGTTTTCGAACGCGCGTACCACGGCCGCTGGCCCGTGCCACTCACCGCCAAGCGAGGGAGCGCCGGCAACCCAATACACCACGTCGCGGGTGAAGAAGGCCTCGACGAGGTCCATCTTGCCCGCGAACAGCGCGCGTTCGTAGGCTTGTGCGATTTCGAGGCGACTCGTCATGCATGGCTCCGGGAGGTCTGGGATTCAGGGAAGCGGCCGCTCAGGATAGAGCGAGACCCGAACGTAGTTGTCCAACCGCAGGTAGCGCTCCGCGGCGGCGCGCACCATCGTGCGGTTCAATCCGTCAATGAGGCGCTCATAGGTGAGGATCTCGCGCGGGTCGGTGCCCGCGCGGTGCGCCGCCTCCAGTTGTCCCAGCCAGTATCTGTTCTGCTTGAGGTCCATTTCGCGCGTGCGGCGCTGCGCCTCCTGGATCTTCAGCATGGTGGAGTCGGACGGCCCCGAGGCCTGCAGCGCGCGTATCTCGTTCCAGACGACCTCGGTCAGCTCCTCGAGCCGTTCCGGCGAGGCGCCGAATGAAATGCCAACCGAATAGGACGTGTCGGGGGCCACCTCACTGCGCGACCGCACCGCCACGCTGTACGTGCCGCCGAGATCTTCGCGGAGCACTTCGCGCAGCCGAATCTCGAGCGCGTCCGCCATCGATCGCAGGGCGTAGCGATTCTGACGACTGTCTTCGAACGGACCGGTGAACACGATCTGGGTCCGGCTTTGCGGCTCGAGTCCCCGATGCACCGTTCGCGTCACGACGCCGGTTGGCGGGTCGACGCCCACGTCGCGCCAGCTCTCCTGCCGGCCAATCACGGGGAGGCCTCCAATGTAGGTCTCCACCAGTGGCCGCAGCGCCGGGAGGTCGAGGTTGCCCACGAAGAAAAACGCGAAGTCGCCCGCGTCGGCGAAACGATCCCGATAGAACGCCATGGCATCGTCGAGATCGATCGCCCCGATGGTCTCGGGTGTGAACGGCATGCGCCGGGGATGATGCTGCGCGAGCGTCACCTGTAACGTGTCGTTGAATGCCGCGTCGGGGCTGGCCTGGCGGTCGCCCAGCAACGACATGAACTGCATGCGCATGGCCATGAACGCGGCGCTGTCCTCGCGCGGTTGTTTGAAGAAAAGGTACAGGAGCTGGAACATGGTCTCCAGATCCTTGGGCGAGGCGCTGCCGGATACGCCCTCGGCGATGTCGCTCACGAACGGCCGAACGCGGACGGCTTTGCCCGTCAGGGCCTTGTCGAGGTCGATGGCGCTGAACGGTCCGACGCCCGACTGGCCGACGATGAGGTCCGAGAAGTACGCCGACACGAAGTCCGAATCGGAGGCCAACGAGTACCCGCCGGGACTGGTCCCCTCGAACAGGATTTCGTCGTCCTTGAAGTCGGTCGGTTTGAGGTACACTTCGATCCCGTTCGCCAACCGCCAGATCGTCACTCCCAACTCGGCAATCTGCCGTTCGTCGACGACCGGAGAGGGGGTCGGCGGGGTATCGACCAGCGGCGCGTCCGTCACCTCGTCCACATAGGCGTCGACAGCCTCCCCAGCCACCACGTCAAATACGCGCAGCAAATCGTCAGCCGTCGGAACGGGGGTGTCGGGTTTGTCCGGCGCGCTGGCCACCACAACGCGATTGCGCCGCACGATCCATGCGCGCGCAAGACGATTGATCTCGTCCACGCCGATGGTCGGCAAGAACTGTCGCTGCATCGCCAGCTCGGCCTCGATGCCGGGAAACGCCTCCCCGGTGAGGAAGTGACGGATGTACTCCGCCGCGTAGCGGTCCGAGTTCGTTTTCTCGCGCTCGTCGAACATGCGTTCGAAGAAGCGGAGGCGCTGCGCCTTATGTCGCTCGAGTTCCGATGCGGTGAATCCATGCTGGGCGACGCGCTCCGCCTCCGTCAGCAGGGCCTGCAGGCCACGCGTCATCCCGCCGGCCTGGACGGCGGCACCCAGCGAGAACATCTCCGTCGCACCGATGAACCGACCCTGTCCGGAACCGGCACCCAGAAACGGCGGATCGGCCTGTTGCGTGAGTTCGTAGAACCGCGCGTTCAGCATCGAACTGAACAGGTCTTCCACGATACCCTGCCGGTAGGCGCGGGCGCTGCCGTGGTCCCGCAGGTCCTGCTTGTACAGGATGGACACGCTCGTCCCGGTGGCCTCCGGGTCCGTATGAATCGCAAACAGCGGTTCGTCGTGATCGGGAACGCCGAATGTCGGTCGCGGACGCGGATGGTCCGCGCGCGGGATCCGGCCGAAGTGGTCGCGAATCAGCCGCTCGACCTCCGGCGCGTCAAAATCGCCGACCGCGATCACCGCCATCAGGTCGGGGCGATACCAGTCGCGATAGAAACGGAGCAACGCGGCGTGGTCGAACGACTCCAAGGTCTCGCGACGACCGATCGGGAGGCGGTCGGCGTAACGCGACCCGCGGAAGATGATGGGGAACTGCAGGTCGCGCAGCCGTGCCGACGCCCCTTGGCCAAGGCGCCATTCCTCGATGACCACGCCGCGTTCCTTGTCGGTTTCTTCGGGTTCGAACGATACGGCCGACGCCCAATCCTCGAGAATCTGCCATGCGGTGTGGAACACGGAATCGCTGTCGGTGGGCACCTGCAGCATGTACACCGTTTCATCGAAGCTGGTATAGGCGTTCAGATCGGGCCCGAACCGCATGCCGACCAACTCGAGGTAATTCACCAGGTCCTGGTGTGCGAAGTTGCGAGTTCCGTTGAACGCCATGTGCTCGACGAAATGGGCCAATCCCTGCTGATCGTCATCCTCGAGTACGGAACCCGCTTTGACCACCAATCGCAGCTCGGCCCGCTGTTCCGGCCGGCGGTTCTCCCGGATGTAGTAGCGCAGCCCGTTATCGAGCACGCCGGTCTGCACGCGCGCGTCGGGGATCAGCGGATCGTCGAGCGACACCTGTGCCAGGGCCGCCCGCGGGGATGCGAGCAGGGCGACGATCAGCAGCGCGCGCCTGAACCGATCGAGGTCCCGCCGCTGCTTCTTCGACGGACGTCCTTTCCCGTCGAATGCGGGTTTGGGCATCGCCCGGATCTGTTCCGCCCGCTCTTCCCGCACACGACGGCTCATCATGTCCTCCTCAAAGAGGGTCGCGGCCACCGCCGGCGACCCCCGTCGTTCGCAAACGGCCTGCACGGTCAGATGATACTCGTATGGGCCCTTTCTGATCCGTACCCGGTCACCGGCGTGAACGAGGCGGGCGCGTTTACTGCGCTCGCCGTTGAGGTGAACGCGACCCGCGTCAATTGCCTGCGCCGCCCCCGCCCGGGTCTTGTAGAACCGGGCCGCCCAACACCACTTGTCGAGGCGCACCGCATCGCCGCCGCCGCCGGTCATGTCAGCGGACCGCTCCGGCCAGCGTGTCATGGTGTCGCTGGATCAGCGCGCGCAGGTCCGTGCCGATGGTTGAGGCGCTCTCGAACCCGGCGCGTCGCGCCGCGCTATCCTGCCGGTCGACCGCGATCGTATCGCTGGCGGCGAAATGGGTCATGTCCCGATACGCACCAATGGTGAAGGCGTCCCACGACGCACCGCCAACGCGGGTGAAGATGAGGTTCGTCGGGCGACCGAGTGTTGCGAGGTAGGCGTTCTCCATCTCCCGTTCATGGAACAGGTCGGCCCGCCGGTCGGGAAGCGCCACGAACATCTCAATGTGGTACAACCCGGCCCCATCGAGGGTTGCACCGACCACCGCGGGAGGCGGACCGAGGACGAACACCTCCTCGCGCTCCGAAACGAGCGCCGCGAGCGACGCCTCGAACCCCGGGCCCGATGTTCCCGAGCGCGCCGACGCCTGCTCGCGCCGCATCACCCGATCAGGCGAGTAGAACCGGGGGTAGCTCCCCATGGGATACAGCAACAGCAGGTCCCATGCATCCCCCTGGCGATGGCGCATGATCCACGGAGCCGCGTCTCCCCCGGCCGTGAGCACGGGGATCCGTCCGCGGGTGAGGTCGATGACTTCGAGCAAGTGCCCCGGCGCGGCGCGCAGCAGCAGCGTCCGGTACAGGTAGGTGGTGTCGGCGTCGGGGCGCCCGGCGAGTGCAACCAGCGCGAGGAGTATAGGCATGGTTCGAAAGTCGCGTGACGGGCGACCGGCGGCAACCGGCTATCTTCCGGCGATGCGGGTTGCTGTTGCCACGTGCGCCGCGTTGCCCGGCCTGTCTTCCGATGACCGGCGCCTGCTCGCCGCGCTTCGCCATGCCGGGGTCGAGGCGGAGCCGGTCGTCTGGGAAGACCGCTACCACGATTGGGCCGCGCATGATGCGTGCGTCATCCGCTCGGCCTGGGACTACGCGTACCGTCGCGACGCGTTCATCGAGTGGTCCCGCCGAGTCGCCGACGTGACCACGCTCGTCAACCCCGTGGCCATCGTCGAATGGAACACCCACAAGCAGTACCTGTGCGACCTCGCCGCGCGTGGGGTCCGGGTGGTTCCGACGGTCGTGCTGCCCGCCGGAGCCCGCGTGCGGCTGGACGTGACCCTCGCCGCGCGCGGGTGGACGGACGTGGTGATCAAGGCGGCGGTCGCGCAAACGGGGCGCTACTTCATCCAGGTCGGCCCCGCCGATCACGCCCTGGGGCAGGCCCATCTCGACCGCCTGTTGCCCCACGAAGACATGCTCATCCAGCCGTTTCTCACGTCGATCGGTCATGAGGGCGAGTTGTCGCTGGTGTTCATTGACGGCGAACTCACCCACGCCATCCGCAAACGGGCGGCGGCCGGCGACGCGCGGGTACACCTCGATTACGGTGGGACGGAAGCAATCGAACGGCCGAACCGGGAAGCGATCGAGGTGGCGCAGGCCGCCCTCGCGGCCTCCGGTTCGCCGCTGCTGTACGCGCGGATCGACCTGGTTCGCGACAACGCGGGCCGGCTCGCCGTGATGGAGGCCGAGTTCGTCGAGCCCGATCTGTTCTTTCGCCACGCCGCGTCCGCGGTCGAGCGCATGGTGGCGGCGATCCTGCGGCTGGTCCATGACCCGGGTTGAACCAGACGGCTATCATTCCGGGACGCAAGAAATCGAGAGCGAGGCGATGACACGAGACGAGCAGACGCGCCTGATCCCGCGGGGGATTCCGCTGTTGCTGTTCCTGGCGTTGGGATGCGGCGGTTCCGGCGAGCGGGTCGATCTGGCTGGGGGTGCGGACGGGTACCGCGGGTTCATGCTGGAAGAACCACGCCCGAAGCCTGACTTCACACTGACCGACACCGAGGGCCGCGCGTTCGCGTTCCGGGAACAGACCGATGGGTATCTGGCCCTGGTGTTCTTCGGTTACACGTACTGCCCGGACGTCTGTCCGCTGCACATGGCCAATCTCGGCGCCGTGATGACGCAGTTTCCGCCGTCGGTATCCGGGCGCATCAAGGTGGTGTTTGTGAGTACCGACCCTGCCCGTGATACGCCCGAGCGCGTCCGGAAGTGGCTCGACAATTTTCATCGAGATTTCATTGGTTTGACGGGGACGCTCGACCGCGTCAACGAGATCCAGGTCTCCATGGGACTGCAGCCGTCTCAGCTTGGCACACCGGACAGCGTGAGCGGCGCGTACCTGGTGGGGCATGCGGCGTTCGTGGTCGCGTTTACGCCGGACAACCTCGCGCGGGCGTTCTACCCGTTTGGTATCCGCCAGGCGGACTGGGCTCATGACCTCCCCAAGCTGCTCGGCGAAGAATGGGAAGGTTCCTAGCCTTCCTGTTCGTCGCCGTCGCTGCGGCGTGCGCCGAGGGCTCGGACTCCCCGCAGTTGATCGGGGACCTGGCCATCTCGCACCCGCTGTTGGTTGAGCCGGTCACGCCCGATGCCGCATCGATGTACTTCACCGTAACCAATCACGCTGTGGTCGAGGATACGCTGCTGAGTGTGTCGGCACCGTTTGCGAGCGGTGGGGCGATTCACGATGTGGTGCGCGACGGCGACCAGATGCGCATGACCCCGGTGGCCGGTGTTCCGATTCCACCGGGTGCCTCGGTGCGACTGCGGCCGGGTGGCCTGCATGTCATGCTCATGAACCTGACCCGTGTGCCCGCACGAGGCGAGCAGGCCGCGGTCTTCCTCACGTTTCGCCTGGCCGGCTCCGACAGCGTGTCGTTCACCGTTGTGGGGTACGCCCAGGTCGAGGAACGGATGGGAAAGGACCACCCGCGGTGACCTGGTGGTGCGCCGCGCTCGGCGAGCCGTGGAGCTGGACGTGGCGGGCGTATCCCGGCGTATGGTTGTTCATCTTCGGTATCGCGGCGGCGTACGGCGCGGGCGCGGTGCGTGGCCGATCCGCGGGGGAGGCCATAGCGCGCCGCGACATTGCGCTGTTCGCGACCGGGCTCGGCGTGCTGTGGCTCGGGGCGGACTGGCCGTTGGGGACCCTTGCGGCCGGGTACCTGCTCAGCGCGCGGATCGTGCAGTACGTCCTGTTCGTGCTGGTCGCGCCGCCGCTCATCCTGCTCGGGATACCGCGCTGGATGTGGCGGCGGATCCTGCGGCGGCCGGCGGCGGCCTGGCTGGCACGGCTCCTGGTCCGCCCGTTGATCCCGCTCATCGTGTACAACGCGGTGCTGGTGGCGGCGCACCTCCCGAGCGTGATCGACGGGTTGGGGGGATCGCCATGGGGGGCGTTCGCGCTCGATCTGTCGATGATCGTGTCGGGGCTGGTCTTCTGGTGGCCGGCGCTGGGGCGACTGCCCGAACTGGAACCGATGGGGTATGGCGGGCGTATCGGTTACTTGTTGCTGAGTGTGTTCGTTCCGACGGTGCCGGGCGCGTTTTACACCTTCGCGCGGTACCCGATCTATGGATTGTATGAGCTGGCGCCGCGCGTCTACGATATCCCCGCCGTGGCCGACCAGCAGGTTGCCGGTCTCATCATGAAGCTGGGCGGCGGGTTCATTCTGTTCGGGACGATGTCGGTGATGTTCTTCCGGTGGTTCGCGCGGGAGGAAGCCACGGAGATTACGGAGACGGAGGTCGTTTGATGAAGCGGCTCGTCGTGGTACTCGCTTTGCTGGCCGCGTGGCCGTGCGCGGCGAGTGCCCAGGAAGACCAGATCACGGTGCCATACACGCGCTTCGTGCTCCCCAATGGGCTCAATGTCATCCTGCACGAAGATCACACGACGCCGACGGTGAGCGTGAACCTGTGGTACAACGTCGGGTCGGGGCGGGAGAAACCCGGCCGGACCGGCTTTGCCCACTTGTTCGAGCACATCCTGTTCGAGGGGTCGGAGAACGTGCCCGAAGGGAAGTTCGACGAATGGCTCGAAGCGGCCGGCGGGAGCAATAACGGCTCGACGAACACCGATCGAACCAACTACTGGGAGAACGTGCCGAGCAATGCCCTTGCATTAGCGTTGTTCCTCGAGTCGGATCGCATGGGACACCTGCTCGGCTCGATGTCGCAAGCGACCGTGGACGGTCAGCGCGATGTGGTGAAGAACGAGCGCCGCCAGTCCTACGAAAACCGGCCGTACGGGATGGCGTCGCTCATGCTCGATTCCGCGATGTACCCCGCCTCGCACCCGTATAGTTGGCCGACGATCGGCTCGATGGAGGACCTGTCGGCCGCCAGCTTCGAGGACGTCGTCGAGTTCTTCCGCCGGTACTACATACCCGGGAATGCGAGCCTCTCCATCGCGGGCGACATCGACGTGCCGGAGGCCCGCCGGATGGTCGAGCACTGGTTCAGCGATGTCGCCGGGGGTCAGGCCCCGGCACCGATCGATGCGCCGGTCGCCCACCTGGCCCGGGAGAAACGCATGATGATCGAGGACCGGGTTCAGCTGCCCCGCGTCTACCTGTGCTGGTTGAGTCCGGCGCTCTACGCCCCCGGTGACGCGGAACTGGATGTCGTGTCGGGGGTCCTGGGCGGGGGCAAAACGTCCCGGCTGTACCGCCGCCTCGTGTATGACATGCAGATCGCGCAGGACGTCAATGCCTACCAGGGGTCCGGCGCACTGTCTTCCCAGTTCTGCATCGTCTCCACCGCGCGCCAGGGTCACGGGCTGTCGGAAATCGAAGAAGTGATCAATGAGGAAATCGAGCGACTCAAACGCGAGCCGCCGACGGCGCGCGAAGTGCAGCGGGTGATCAATCAGACGGAGGCGTCGTTCCTCGACCGGTTGGAGCGCATTGGCGGGTTCGGCGGCAAGGCAGACCAGCTCAACGCGTATTACACCCGGACAGGCAACCCCGATTTCTTCAACGAAGACCTGTCGCGCTACAAGGGGCTCGCTCCGACCGATATCCAGGCCGTGATCCAGACGATTCTGAACGACCGCCGCGTGGTTCTGAGTGTCGTTCCCAACGGCAAACCCGAATTGGCTGCTACCAAGCCGACCACCGATTGAGGAGGACGACCCCATGACTCGCGAAAAGCGGATGCGGACCGCGGTGGTCCCCAGTCTTGCCATCGGCACCCTGCTCGCGATCGGGTCGGCGCCGGCGGGCGCCCAGGCGCTCGACCGTAGCAAGCCGCCGGAACTGGGACCTCCGCCGACCCTCAACCTCCCGGCGATCGCCCGGCAGTCGCTGTCCAACGGCCTGCAATTCATTCATATGGCCAAGCCGGGCGTCCCACTGGTCCAGGTCAACGTGGTAGTGAAAGCGGGTTCGATACTCGATCCGCCGGACCGTCTCGGACTGGCATCGATGACGGCGGCCATGCTGGATGAGGGTGCAGGTGATCGGGATGCGCTGGCGTTCGCGGATGCGATCGAGTACCTCGGCGCGAGCATCCGCGTCAGCGGTGACCTGCATTCGACCACGATTTCGCTGCACACGCCGGTCGCAAAGCTGGACGAATCGCTCGCGTTGCTGGCTGATGTCGTACTCCGTCCGGCCTTTGCGGCGGAGGAACTCGATCGGCAGCGCCGGCAGCGGTTGACCGCACTCGTGCAATGGCGTGACGAGCCCCGGGCCCTGGCGCAGGTGATCTACGACCGAACGCTGTACGGCGACCGGCACCCCTACGGCCGCTCCAGCTTCGGGACGGCGCAGGCGCTGCAAGCGATGCGAGTGGACGACCTGCGGCGCTTTCACGAGCGGTATTTCGTTTCCAGCAACGCCGCCATCGTGGTCGTCGGTGACATCGGTCGCGAAGACGCGATGGCCCGGACCCAGCGGGCCTTCGGTCAGTGGCGCCCGGGCGAGGTGGCCGAGCAGCGGGTGCCCGAAGCGCGGCAGGTCGCCCGACGAGAAGTGATTCTGGTGGACAAGCCCGGTGCCGCCCAATCCGAAATCCGCATCGGGCGGATCGGCGCCCCGCGCAACACGGAGGACTACTACGCGCTGATCGTCATGAACACGATCCTCGGCGGGTCGTTCGCGTCACGGCTGAACCAGAAGCTTCGTGAGGAGAAGCAATACACCTACGGAGCGCGGTCGTCGTTTTCGTTCCGGCCATCAGCGGGTCCGTTCACCGCCGGTGCGGGCGTTCAGACCGCCGTGACCGACAGTTCACTGGTCGAGTTCATGCGTGAGCTCAACGGCATCATCGAGTCGGTGACCGACGAGGAGATGACCCGCGCCCGGAACTATGTGGCGCTCCGCTTCCCTCAGGGACTCGAGGCGGTATCACAGATCGCCGGCGGACTGGAGCTGTTGTACCAGTACGATCTCCCCGCCGACTACTTCAACACCTACGTGCCCACTATCCTGCGCGTCACGAAAGACGACGTCATGCGCGTGGCGCGGGCGTACATCGATCCGGCACGCGTTGCCGTCATTGTGGTGGGCGACCGGGCCGTGATCGAGCAGGGTGTCAGAGCGTTGAACCTCGGCCCGCTGCGCATCCTTTCGGTCGAGGACGTGCTCGGGCCCGCGCCGCAGATCGGCAGCTAGTCCGGTGCTGCGGTGGGAGGGCGATGCCCTCCCACCGGCGGCCGGTCCGAACCGTGTGACGCACGCATCGCGTCGAACATCGCCGTGGTGTCGTCCGGGGGGCGCGTGAATCGGCTGACGATAACCGTGGCGAAGAGCGCGGCGGCGAACGCGGGGATCAACTCGTACAGCGTGGCCTTCAGCGCAGGTGTGTAGTACCAGATCACGACCGTGGCGGTGCCGGTCACCATACCCGCGAGCACACCGGCGCTGGTCGTTCCCCTCCAGTAGATGGCCAGCAGCGAGGTCGGGCCCAGCGCGGCGCCCAGACCTGCCCACGCGAACAGGACCAGCCAGAACACGACCTGATTCGCGATGATCCCGAATCCGAGTGCGGCTGCCACCAGGACAACGACACTCACGCGGCTCAACAGCACGAGGCGGGCCTGGGGGAGCGTCTCACCTCGATGCAGAATCTTCTCGTAGAGATCCCGCACGAGGGCGGAGGCGGCGACGAGCAGCTGGGAGTCGGCGGTAGACATGATGGCGGCAAAGATCGAGGCGACGACCACCCCAAACAGGACGGGATGCAAGTGCTGCTGCGCCAGCATGGGGTACAGGGTCTCGGTGTCGCTCCCGGGTAGCATGTCCGGGGTCGGGAAGGAGATCCTGCCGGCGAGGCCGATCATGACCGCCCCGACACCCATCACCACGTTCCAGACCGTCCCGACGGCGGCGGCGAACCGGAGCTGCGCCGGGTCGTCGATCGCCATGAAGCGCACGACGATATGCGGGTTGCCTGGCGAGCCAAGCCCAATGCCGATGAATCCGATGCCGGCACCGGCGGCGATGGCGGTGGGGTCGACAAACGTGGGATCGAACGCGCGCAACTGGCTCAGGACCGGGTCGAGCCCACCGGCGTGCAGCACCGCGATCACCGGGAGGAGTACGAGTGCGAAGATCATCACCAGTCCCTGGACCATGTCGGTCAGGCTCACGGCGAGGAATCCACCCAGTACCGTGTACACGAGAACGATGCCTGCCGTCACCAGCAGTCCGGTGGTGTGATTCAGCCCGAAACTCCCCGCGAACGCCTTGCCGCCGCCTACGAACTGCGCGGCGACATAGCCGACCATGAAGACGAGAATCACCGTGATCAGCGCGAGGCGCAGCACCGGCGATCCGCCGAACCTGGCATCGAAGAAGTCCGGCAGCGTGACGCAATCGTGCCGCTCGCTGAATCGCCGCAAGCGGGGCCCATAGGAAAGGAAGAGGAACAGCTCGACCACCGTGTATCCGGTGACGGCCCAGATGGCGCCGGCGCCACGCATGTACGCCATCCCGGTCACCCCCAGGAGCAGCCACGCGCTGCGGCCCGACACCACGGCCGACACCGCCACCACGAAACGGTGCATCCGCCGCCCACCCACGAAGAACTCGCTCACCCCGGCGGACGAAAAGCGTGTGGCGTAGACACCGATCCCGATCACGACGAGGAGATAGCCGACGAACGCGGCGACGGCATAGCCGTTGGCGGTGACGGTGACGGTTTCTTGCATCGTTGCGCGGGTTGAAGAGGGAGGGAATGTTACGCGGGTCGCCGAGCCACGCCAGCCAAAGGGGTGTATGCGAACCATCACCGCCGGGGAGGTCCGCGCCGCGCTGCCCATGACGCGGGCAATCGATGTCATGCGCGAGGCGTTCACGTTGCTCGCGCGCGGCGAGGTAGAGATGCCGTTGCGGACGGCGGTGTCGCTGCCGGGCGGCGGGACGTTTCTCACGATGTCGGCCCGGGCGGGCAGCGCCTTTGGAGCCAAGCTGGTGGCCGTGCTGCCGCATAACCCCGCCCGCAGGCTTCCGGCGGTGCAGGCCATGGTGGTGATGTTCGATTCCGAGAGCGGGGCGCCGGCGGCGCTGATCGACGGCGACGCGCTCACCGCGATTCGCACCGGAGCGGTCAGCGGCCTCGCGACCGATCTCCTCGCGCGGCCGGACGCGCGTCGCGTGGCGATCCTCGGGTCCGGCCGCCAGGCGCGGACTCAGCTCGAGGCGGTGTGCGCCGTCCGGGCGGTCGATGCCGTCACGGTCTGGTCGCGCTCGGCGAGCAACGCGGGGCAATTCGCTGCGGAGATGGCCGGTGTCGGCGGCGTACCGAGAGGCATCGCGGTGGCGCGGTCGGTCGCCGCCGCCGTGGACGGGGCCGACATCGTGTGCACCGCGACGCCGGCGGCCAGACCCATCCTGGTCGCCGGGCACGTGCGACCCGGCATGCACATCAATGCCGTGGGATCGTTCACCCGCGGGATGTGCGAGTTCGAACCGGGAATCCTGAGGGATGCCCGCGTGATCGTGGATCAGCGGGAGGCGGCCCTGGCGGAGGCGGGGGAGGTGATCGCCGCTGTGGAGGGTGGGCTCGTGCCGGCGGAGGCGCTGATCGAGTTGGGCGATCTCGTGAACGGCGCAGCTGTCGGGCGCGACCACGATCGGGCCGTCACGCTGTTCAAGTCGGTGGGGTTGGCGGTGCAGGATGTGGTGGCCGGGGCGAGCCTGTGTTCTGGGAGTTGACGTCGCCGGGGCGGTTCTTGACCGTTACTTGACTCCCCAGGCGTATCGTCGGCACTGCCATGTGAATGATGCCACTCGGCCTGTGCTGGCGCCCCCTTGGACCGCACGGTATTATCGGCCGGGTGCAACCGGACCACGTCGAGGAGGGGGTGACCGGAATGCACCGCTCCGCGCCTCAAGCTGGATTCATCACCGGACCTGCTCTTGTCCGGCGTGATCTCCCCGTGTCCGGAGCCCGGCCCCATCGCCTCCGGTCGCATGACGGGTTCACCCTGGTAGCAGTGCTCGTCATCGTTGCGGTGGGGTTGGTCGTCGCCGTGGTCATCTACCTCTTGTGTCTGAAACCCCACGGTCCTTCGGTCGGCTACGTGGAGATCGTGCCCACCTCCGTCGTCGCCACCCCTGAGGCCTCGCTTCGCCTTTACGCGCGTGCCCTCGACGAGAACCGCGAGGTCGTGAACGTGGGCGGGGAGGTCGCGAGTTGGCGGTCGGACCCCGTCGGGGTGGCGTTCAGCAACATCCGAGGGCTCTGGGTGGAGATGGAGCTTCCACCGGCCGCGGGCCCGATCAGCGTTTGGGCGAAGGTCAAGGGCAAGGAAAGTCCGCCTGCGTCCGTGACGGTTGTTGCGAGTGCGGCGACGCCGGGGGAGGACTGGGCGAGAGTGAAAACGGGCACCGGCGAGGTCCCCGCCGCCGTGTTGATGGACGCAGCGCACGTGGGAACGGCCTGCGTGACGGACATGGTGGTCGCGGTGACCGAAGAGGGGCCCATCGGAGACAATCTCACGGACAGGACCCCGTGCCCGAACGAGAGCGCGGTGTTCTCGGCAAGCCAGGCCCCGGTCCTGCGGCTCGCACCGAACCAGGTTCCGTGGACAGACAATGCAGGGGACGTACTGCAGCAACCGACCGCGGCGCTCGTACAACTCTCGGTTTACGTCTGGACGGCCGTCCCGGTCGACCAGGCTTCCGAGGTTTCGAATGACGCGGACAAGGACATCGACCTGGCCAACCGGCTCTTCTCCGAGAATCGTGTCGGGATCACGATCGTGCGACAGGTGGTTACCGCGTCGCAGCTCGACGAGACGACGGTCGACATCGCCGACCTGTATTGCAGCGACGCGGAAACGCTGTTCAATCGCGATTTCGACGGGATGAGCGTCTCGGCCGCGGTTCACGTGATCTATGTGACTGCCATCGAAGGCGAAGACCGCGGGTTTACCTGCCTTCGCGACGACGCCGCTCGGGCTGACGGGCTCATGTTCATCGCGGTTGAGGGACGGGCGGCAACGACACTGGCCCACGAGGTCGGCCACCTGCTGTCACTCCTCCTGCCGCCGGCGTATCAGGGCCACACCAACATGCTCCATGGGTTTGACCAGCAGAATCTGATGTGGGGACGTATCTCGTTGGACATTGCGGAGGCGCGGGACCATTTCTCGATAGGGCAAGTGTACCGGATGCACTTCGATGACAATTCGTTCCTGAACTATCGAGGCGTACGGTCCGGCGGCACACGCGGCGCGTGTCCGTGCAATCCCTACGACGATGTCGGGCCACCGGCGTGTCCGGTCCTCTCCAAGGACTTGATCCCGCGCGCCCTCGGACCGTCGAACCCATGCCCGTGACCACCCGATTCGCAAGGGTTCGGACCGTCTGCGTCACGGCGATCGCGTTTGCCGGCGGGTGTTCGTCTCCGGTCGATCCGGTCATCACGTCGGCGTTGGAGTGCGATCATTGTCTGGCGAACGAGCGGGATACGACGGCATTGCGCAGGCTGGGTGACGACGCGGTCGGCCCCCTGACGCACGCGTTACGGGGTCCCACGGCGGATCAACTCGAGAATCTGCGCTACCAGTTCTCGGCCCAATCTGCCCGGATCGCCGCCACCGGCTCTGATTCGGCATTGTACGTGAACCGGCTTCTGTCCAATGCGCGTGCACAGTACCAGAAGCGCGCTGCCCAGGCGCTCGCCGTGATTGCAACTCCGGGCGCGGTGGCAGCCCTGCAGCTCGCTCTGTCCGATCAGGCTTCGGGGCGGGTCGCCTACCGTGCGGACGTGCTTCCGGTCATTCATCGCGCGATCGCCGACGCGACGGGCGTCGTGACGTGGAAGCTGGTGAGTGCCGGCCTTCACCATACCTGCGGTGTCCTCGCGTCGGGCGACACGTATTGCTGGGGCCTGAACCTGAGCGGGCAACTCGGACAATACGCGCCCGGCCCGCCCGCGTTGGCCCCGGTCCGAGTCGTAGCGGGGTACCGAGCCGATTCGGTCGAGGCCGGCCAACTGCATACCTGTGGCATGCTCTATGGCCGCGAAGCGTTCTGCTGGGGTCTGAATTCCTCGGGCCAGCTTGGCGACGGGTCGCGCGATGACAAGCCGCGGCCGGGCCGCGTCGCCGGCACGCGCCGCTGGGTGAGTTTGAGTGCCGGTGGGCAGCACAGCTGCGGGGTCGCGGCCGCGAGCGGTGGCACGTGGTGCTGGGGCTGGAACCGTCGGGGACAGCTGGGTGATGGTACGGGCGTGGATTCCGACAGCGCGGTGCGCGTGCAGGGACCACTCGTGTTCCGTTCGGTGTCCACTGGCTCGAACCACACGTGCGCCGACAGCGTGATTGGCGGAACGGCGTTCTGTTGGGGGGACAACGGCAACGGGCAACTCGGCGACGGCAGCATCGATTCGCGGTCGGCCCCGGTATCGGTACTGGTGTCCTCTGGAGCGGCACTCACCGTGTCGGCGCTGAGTGCCGGGCAGACGCATTCGTGTGCCTTGTCTCCCAACGGCGATGCGCTCTGCTGGGGGTCAAACGGCGCTGGGCAGCTCGGCATCGGTGCGTCCGGCGACCGCAACAGAGCCACGCTCGTGAGCGGCGGCATCACGTTCTCGGGAATCTCGGCGGGAGGGTATCACACCTGCGCAGTCACGGGGACCGGTGCGGCATACTGCTGGGGCCGCAACCAGGAGGGCCAGCTCGGCGACGGGACCACGACCGACCGCCCAGTCCCCACCGCCGTCGTAGGTGGGCATGTCTTTGCGGTGGTGAGCGCCGGTGTGAATCACACCTGCGGCGTGACACGGATGGGGGAGGCGTTCTGCTGGGGACTCGGAGGCGGGCGTTTGGGTACGGGGAGCCCCGCGAATTCCAGCGAACCGAGGCCCGTCGCCAAACCTCAGTGATGCCATGTCAACCGGCCTTTCTCCCGAATCGCGCGGTGTGTTAGCGCTGCCCGAAGGCTTCGACGGGCTCGTCGAGAGCCTGGGTGACCGCTACGTGCTCCATTCGGAGATCGGGCGTGGTGGGATGGCGGTTGTCCTGCGGGCACATGACACGCGGCACGGGCGCGACGTTGCCGTCAAGGTCATGAAGCCTGAACTCGCGCAGGCCGTCGGCGCCGATCGGTTCCTGCGCGAGATCCAGATCGAAGCGCGCCTGCAGCACCCTCACATCATCCCGCTGCATGACTCGGGGAGGGCCGGCGGGCTGCCGTACTACGTCATGCCCTTGGTGGAGGGGGAGTCACTCAGAGACCGCGTCCACCGCGAGGGGCAACTCCCGGTCGAGGATGCACTCGCAATCGTGCGGGACGTGGGGGAGGCGCTGAGCTACGCCCACAGTCTCGGCTTCGTACACCGCGATATCAAGCCGGAGAACATCCTGCTCTCCGCAGGTCACGCGTTGCTCGCCGACTTCGGGATCGCCAGGGCCGTCTGCGAAGCCGGCGGGAGTAAGCTCACGGGAACCGGATTCGCGGTTGGCACGCCGGCATACATGAGCCCGGAGCAGGCCGGCGGCGACGAGCGGGTCGATGGGCGCAGCGACATTTACGCACTGGGCTGCGTGCTCTACGAGATGCTCGTGGGCGAACCACCGTTCGGGGGCCGGACTCCGCAGGCCGTCATCGCCCGGCATCTGCAGGAGCGGCCGCCCTCGATCGAGGTCGTGCGGCCTAACGCGCCACCGCACATCATCCGCGCGATCGAACGTGCCTTGGCCAAGGTCCCGGCTGACCGGTTCCGGACCGTCTCTGAGTTTCTGTCGGCTCTCGTCGACACGACGCCGGTCGCGGCACCGCCCCGGCGCGTGACGGTCTCGGTTCGCCAGGCGACGGCCGGTGTGATTGGGGTCGTCGCGGTCGGGGTGGCCTTCTACCTATGGAGTAGGCCGGACCCGCCGCCACTGGACGACGGCAAGGTCGTGGTGTTCCCGCTCGCGGAGCGCAACCTGGATGGGGCGAGCGCGGGGGAGGGCGAGTTGGTGGCGCTGGCGATCGGCGCCGCATTCGACCATACCGAGCCCTTGCGCTGGATCTACGGATGGCAACGCCTCGACGCGGATGAGCGGCTCGACCAGCGTGGGATCGCTCCAACGCGCGCGCGCGCCATTGCCCGGGCCGAGGGCGCGCGCTACTACCTCGCAGGTGCGGTGGCGCGGCTCCCGGCCTCGAACATGGTGACGGTCTGGTTGCACGACGTGGAAGGTGACTCCATCCTCGCGCAGGAAACCGCAACCGCCGCGATAGGAGGACCGCTGTATCAGCTCGGGCTGGATGCGGTTCGTCGTGTGTTACCGGCGCTGGTGGACCCCGGCCGCACGCCCATCGACCTGCGGCCCCTGAGCGAGCCGTCACACCGTGCGTTCGCGCTCTGGCTCCAGGGTGAGCGGCTCTACCGGGAGTCGCGCTTCGACAACGCGCGCGATCTCTACCGGCGGGCACTCGAGGCCGACTCGTCGCTCGCGTTCGCCGCCATCAAGGGAGCTCAGGCGGCGAGTTGGCGCAATCAGCACGACGAAGCGCTGGCGTTCGTCCGCGCGGCGCTGGCGCGTGACTCGGTCCTGCCGCGTCGGTTCGCGCTGTTCGCACGCGGCTTGGACGCGTACCTCACCGGACGTGCCGACGATGCCGTGACCATCCTGCGTGAATTGGTCGACAGCCGCCCGTGGTCCGAGGCCGTAATGGCGCTCGGCGAGGTCTACTACCACCTTCTGCCCAATGTCCCGCAACTCGATTCCCTCGCCAGATCTTCGTTCGAAGGGGCCGCGCGGGACAGCGGGTTCCTCCCACCGCTCTTTCATCTGGCCGAGATCGCGATTCGCGACGGCGATCGCCGTACTGCCGAGCGCCGGCTCGATCGGTTTCGACGGTTCGATCCGGAGCCCCAGCTGGTTCGGCAGCTCGAGTGGATGTTGACCTGCGTCCAGAACGGCGTGTCCAACGTCGATTGGGATGCCGCGGTTTTGCAAGACCGTTCCGCGGTGTTGTTCGCCGGCAAGTCGCTGTCCGCGGGCGCGCGACAGCCGGACTGCGCCGCCGCGGCCTTCCGCGCGTTGCTGCGGTCCCCGGCCGCGGACCCGGGTGAGCGCTGGGGCGCGTTGGTCGGATGGCAGAGCCTGCTCGTTGCGCTCAGGCGAGATGACGAAGCCGCCGCGCTTCTGGACTCGACCGTCGCGGCCGGCACCTCGCAGGCGATGTCATTCTACGTGCTCAATACGCTCGCGGGCGCGAAGATGGGGAACAAGGCGGCCGAGTTGGAAACGATGGTTCGCCAAGCCTACGGTGCCGACTACGCCGGATTGAGCCCACAGGCCACGTGGCTCATGGGCCTTTGGCTCGCGCGGAGTGGACTGACCGAGCGGCTCGGGGGTGTTGTCACTCAACTGGAGCGCAGAGCGGAGGACAGCAACGAGCGGCACACGCGCCTCTACGCGGAGGCAGCACGCGCGCACTGGACGCTTTCCCAAGATGACACGGCCGCGGCACTGAGTCGGTTCGAAGCTCTCCGAGCTACCGCGCGCAGGGATTCGCTTTCCTGGGACCTGGGCGAGCCGCTCGCCGTCGAGCGACTCCGCTTGAGCGAACTCCTCTTTGCAACGGGCGACTTCGCCGGCGCGCACGACGTGGCGACCGCCTTCGATCATCCCGAACCGGCGGCCTTCATCGAGTTCGTGCCGCTGAGTCTCGCGGTTCGCTACCGCGCCGCGCACCACATGGGCCGTAGCGAGCTGGCCTCCGACTATCGTGACCGGCTCCGCCTGCTAGGGCGGGAGGATCTTCTCGACCGGAGGTGAGGGCCTCCGAGAAAGTGAGGGCTAGATGGCATCGCAGCAAACCAACACCATCCTCGCCGTCTCTGCGCTTGTGCTGGCGCTTGTGGCGGTGGTGGTGTCGTTCGTGATTCTCGGCTGGTCTCGTGGCAGGCTCCAGGACTGGCAGTTGCAGATGGCGACGGCGGTCTGCGACATCGAAATCGACCGGTCGCAACCCACGCCGAATCGAATCTGCCCGCCCGGGACGGGTTCGCCGGGTGATCCCGGCACCACGCCGCCCCCACCGCCCCCGTTTGGCGGGTAGTCGGTCAGCCGCGTGCTTGAAGCCGGCGCGTGAAATCGCGTCCACGGGCAGGACGCTCCTCGGGTCGCTTCGCCAACGCCGCGTAGATCGCCGCCTCGACGTGCTCGGGCACGTCGGGGCGGACTACCCGGATCGCCGGCGGGCGTTCCTTCGTGATCCGGCTGAGTACCGCCTGTACAGTTGGTCCGGTGAACGGCGGCTGCCCCACCAGCATTTCGTAGAGAACCGACGCGAGCGAATAGATATCGGCGCGACCGTCGATCTCCTTGTCGTGTTGTGCCTGCTCCGGACTCATGTACTGCGGTGTCCCGATGATCAGCCCGCTCGACGACAACGAGTCCCCCCCTGCCGACGCGATCGCCCGCGCGATCCCGAAGTCGCAGACCATGACCCGGTTGCCGTCGAACAGGATGTTCCCCGGCTTGACGTCACGATGCAGCACGTTGTGCTCGTGCGCGTAATCGAGCGCCGCGGCCACCTGGCGCGTGATCTCCAGGGCGTCGTCCAACGGCAGTTGCGGCGCGTCCGCCAGTCTTCCCTCGAGGTCGCCTGTGGCGTAGGGCGTGACGTAGTAGAGGAGGGAACCGGCTTCGTTCGATTCGATGAGCGGCAGGATGTTGGGGTGATCGAGCTGATGGAGGATCTCGATCTCGCGATGGAACCGCTCGCTCCCCATCGTCATCGCGAACTCGGGGCGCAGCACCTTGATCGCCACCTGTCGGTCGTCCTCGACCGCCCACGCGAGGAAGACCGTCGCCATCGCGCCGCGGCCGATCTTGTGCCCGACGCGGTAGCGCGCGTCCAGCGCCTCCTGCAGCTGCTCCACCGTCACCGCCACGACCCGCTCCCGGTTGAGCCATCCCTACGTTACCCGCTGGGCTCGCATCAGGCCAGCGTTCAGGCGGTGGCCGTCTCCTCCAACTCGCGGCCCCGCGTTTCGGGCAGCAGCCAGAGCACGAGCCCCAGGGCCGCGACGGCAAACACGGCGGTCCCCGACACGGCCGCGCCCCAGCCGATGGTCTCCGCCGCCGCCGCCACGATCACCGGCGCGACGATGTAGCCGATCCGGCCGAGCAGGTTGTTCGACCACGCGTACGCGTCGCCGCGCATCGCCGTGGGGAACAACTCCGTGGTGAAGGTATTGAGCACTGCCGGCAATGCGGCGACGCCGAAGATGGCCCCGGTGAGCGCCGCGGTGAGCGGCCAATAGCCATGCAGCTGATACGCGCCGAAGACGCAGCCCGCCAACACGAGGTAGATCAGCGCGGCCCCCGCTTTCCTCCCCCAGCCGTCGAGCAGCTTGCCGACCATGAACACCAATGGGAGGCTGACGAGCGACGCAATCGCGATCGCCGACCCGACCTGCCCGTCCGTGAACCCACGCTCGGCCACGGCGAACTCCTTCCAGAACACGACAGCGTTCTGCGTGCACATGTACGTGAGTCCCCAGATCACCGCGAGCTGGAACACGCGGTTGCGGCGCGGCGATCGCAGCGTGTCGAACAGCTTCGCTCGCGTGGTCGCCGCGTGTTCCCGGTGCGCGGCGAAACGGCCGGTCTCCTTGAGGTTGCGGCGCGCGTACGCCAACACCAGCAACGGCAACACGCCGACGAAGTAGACCGACCGCCAGCCGAACGGCGTGACGAGCAGCAGCGGCACTACTGCGGCGCAGACGATGGAGCCCAGCGCGGTGCATGCCTGGATGATCCCGATCGCGAACCCGCGGCGGTCGGCGGGGAATTCCTCCGCCGCGATCACCATCGCCAATGCCCACTCGGCTATGAGGAATATCCGCGCGATGAGCTGAAAGGCCGCGAAATCGTACGGGCCCCGCGAGAGCCCGCTGAGAAACGTGAACGAGGCGTAACCGAGGATCGTGATCATCAGGACACGGCGGCGTCCCAGGCGATCGGCCAGCCGCACGAGACCGTATGCCGCGACGGTCCCGATGCCGATGACGGACACCAGCCAGCCACCCTGGGCTTCGGACAGCCCCATGTCGGCTCGGAGATTGGGGAGGATCTGGCTCAGGGCCATGAAGTCGTAACCTTCGAAGAAGGTCGCGACCGAGAGAAAGATGAACCGCCGCCGCTGATACGGCGACAGCGGCGGCGCCACTTACGGTCTCATGATGCCCGAGGGGAACGCGACCGGGCTCTCGGTGCCGTTCCGCCCGACTGCCGCCACACCGAAGTAGTAGTTGTCGATCACAAGCCCGTCGAACACGTGGTCGGTGGCCAGCCCCATCCAACGGCTGTGGTCCCATGTGGGAGAATCCGTCAGACGCCAGTAGACGCGGTATCCGGCAAACGCCGTGGTGTCTGTGGGTGCCGACCAGGAAAGCCGGGCGTCGGCCCGCACGATCCCGCCGACGCGCACGTCGCCGGGCGCGGCCGGCGCCCAGGCCAATGACGCGAGCGTAGCCGCGTTGAGCGCCGTGAGCTTGCGGGCGTAGTCGAAGTCCACCCCCTCGAGCACGTCACCATACGCGATGCCGTCCTCGATCCGAATGTCCTGATGCTGGCGGTCGTAATTCTCGTTGGTCTCCATGATCCGGACGGCCGGATACCCGCGGTTGGCGAACGGGGTGTGGTGGCCGCCGCGGCCGAACCGGTCGAGTCGGTACACCATGATGATGTCCAGATTCCGCACGTATTGATCGGCGATCCGGTCCACGTAGCGTGCCAGCTGGCGAGAGACGCCGTCGACGTCGCTGCCCACCGATCGCCTCGCGCCGATGGTCCGGGTGAACTGCTGCAACGCACCGAGCAGCACCTCCCGGTCGGCCGTGTCCGGGTCGAAATCGATGAGAATTGGCGGGTTCCCGTCCGAAAATACCCGTGCCGTCCCGTTATCGACGACGCCGTTGACCCCCTCGACATTCCCGATCATGTCATTGTTGAGCACCGCGGTGATGTCCCAGCCGCGTTCCGCCGCGACCCGCGCGACGGTCTGCCCGCCCCAGAGCCCTTGTTCTTCTCCCGCAAGGCCCAGGTACACGATCGATCCGTTGAACCGATAGTTGGTGAGGACGCGTGCCGCCTCGATCGTGCCGGCCATGCCGCTGGCGTTGTCGTTGGCGCCGGGGGCCGAATCGACCGCGTTACCGCCCTGTGTGATGCGGCTGTCGATGTCGCCGCTCATGATGACCATGCGATTGGGGTCGGTCGTGCCCCGTTGGATCGCGACCACGTTGACGATGTTGGTGGGCTCGTCGCGTCGCAGCCGCGAGGATCCGGCGGGGAACTCCTCGGACAGGTAGAACACCTCGAGACACCCCCCGCACGCCGCACTGATCCGATCGAACTCGGCCTTGATCCAGCGCCGCGCGGCGCCGATTCCGCGTGTCGCGGACAGCGTGTCGGACATCGTATTCCGGGTACCGAAGCTCACGAGCTGCTCGATGTCCGCCCGGATCCGGTCGGCCGATACCGCCGCCACGATTTCATGAATGCGCGGATCTTCCCGCTGCGGCGGTGCCTGTGCCAACAGCGGTGACGTGAGTACGGCGCTCAGAATGATACTACGCATGAGGTCTTCCCCCTGACCTGTCACCGCCCGCGACCGCCTTGGACCGTCTATGCCCGTCCAAGACTACATCCCCGGCGGGACGCCCGCCTTGTATCGCACGTAGACCCACGAGATCGGGACGATCAGAATGCCCGCGGCCAGAATGGTCAGGGCGATCAGCACGCCACCGACGATCTGCGCCCGCTGGCTTTGCTCCGCGGCCTCGAACAGCGCGGAGTCTCGCCGACTGGCGAGGACGATCATCGCTTCACGTCCGGCAACGCCGAGGTCGAGCAAGTCACTTCCGGTCGGGCGCCGGAGATCCTGCATCACCGTGAGCACCAGGCTTTTGTCCGTCGAGTCCGCGAGCCCGTCACGCAGGGCGGCCAGTTCACCGCGCAGCGCCTCACCGATCGAGTCACGCAGCGTGCGCTGCGCCTCGAACTCGATCTCGCCGGTCGCCATCTGGCGCCAGACCTCGAGCGCCGCGGTGTACCGATTGAGGGTCCGAACCATGTGCTGGCCTTCACGGACCTGGGACGCGGCACGGCCCAATCCCACGACATGCAGCAGTCCAACGAGGATCGCGGCGATCAACGCCACAGCGGCGATGGTCAGCGCCACCCCGGGACGAATACCCTTGTAGTCCTGGAGTGCAATGGCAAGCGACGAGCGTGGCTGGGTCATCGTGTCGGCCCTCATGAGCGGAATGGTTGGCGCAGGCAACGCTATCCGCTGCGCGAGATTGACGCAAGCCCGACCGCTGGTATTTTTCGATTCGTAGTTCGTCGACCATCGATGGAGGGAGTGGCCATGGTGCGTAGCGTATTGCTGGTAGGTCTGCTCGGGTTCTTGGTGGCCTGTACCCCGCAGCTTTCCCGGCAGGATCGCGCCGTTCTCGAACAGGTCATGAACGAGCGGGTCGCGGGCTGGGAACGAGCGATGAGCAACCGCGACCAGAACGAGATCGCGTCGTTCTATCACCAGGTGCAGGGCGTTTCGCTTGCGTGGCCGAATGGACGCCGCACGCAGGGCTGGGACGATGCCACCCTGGCCATCGGCGATTTTTTCCGCGGCGTCGCGCGACTGAATTTCTCCCTGCAAGACACGAACGTCGAAATCCTGTCGGCCGGTGCCTGCGTCGCGACCTTCCGGTTCTCGGCCGATGTCGTCCTCTCGAGTACCGACCGGGACATCTACACGGGTCAGGGCACGATCGTCTGGACCACCGACGAAGCCGGGGAGTGGCGCATTCACACCGCCCAACTGTCGCGTAGCCCGTCGTAGACCGCCGCCGCCGCGCGCACGCGGCGATGGGTGAACGTGATACGGCCTTGTGCGAAATCACAGGGCGCTTTATTGTAGCGAAACCTCCACCGGAGCCCGGCGAATGTCGGACGCCTTCCTCAGTTCAGAGGAATTTGCGGACGAGGCACATCAGCTCTACAACCAAGGTTTGTATGACGACGCGATCGAGCTGTTGCGTCGTGGAGTCGACGTGTATCCATTTGCCGCCGAACTGCACGTGGGTATAGCCTATGCGCAGTTGGCGCGCGAGCAGTTCGCGTGGGCGCGCCGAAGCTTCGAGCGTGTGCTCGAACTGGATCCCGAGCACGAGGACGCGCTCGTCGGGTATGGCGAAACGCTCCTGAAGTTCGGTGAGCATGCCCGTGCCGTCGAGTGTTTCGAGACGATGCTGGTACTCGGGTATCGCGAAGACCACGACCTCGTGTTGCAGGCCGGCCGGGCCTTGTTCCGGGAAGGGGCCGTGGAGGCGGCACGCCGATTTTTCACGGTGGCGGCTGAGTCCCACCCCGATTCATCCGAAGCGGCGGCCTGTCGCGGCTACGCCGACCACCGATTGGGTGATGAGGCCGCGGCCATCCGCTGGCTTCGCCACGCATTGGAGCTCGACGAGAGCCATGTCGAAGCGCGGATCTATCTCGGCAATCTCCTGTACGACCGCGGCGAGTTCGAAGCGGCGCTGTTCCACTTCGCGCGGACCGAGCCCGACGACCATGTCGATGAGCTGGCGGTCTGGCGCCTGATCGAACTGAAGAAGTCGATCTACCACGTGTCGCCGAAGGACGTGGAGATCGGCCCGTGGGCCGAGCGCCTGGTTCAGCTGGCGTCCGGGGCTGACGCGATCGACGTCCTGCTGGACGAAATCGAAGCCACGCAGCCCGACGGCACGATCCGCGACCCGCTGCAACTCGAACTCTTTTCCACGCTGCTGATGGACCTCGAGGGGATGCATCGGACCTCGACGGGATCCCACCGGATTACGACGCGCGGGGGCCTGAGCTACATCGGTACGTGGGAGGAGATCGTGCTCCAAATGCAGCGCGACGATCCGCTATGGGCCGACCTGACCACCGCCGGCTACATGGAACATGTCGCCCGGCGTAGCGTTGCGGAGACCGGCGTGATGATTCCCTCCAACGATGCGGAGGCGTTCGTCCTCGGCAGTGCGGCCGCGGGACTGCTGAGCATCGTCCGGTAGGACCGCGCAACGCGGCTCCCGCGCCGCGCCGATGGCGTCGTTAGATTACCCACCTGCCGACCGTCACCTTTCCCTGACAGAATGCGCATCATGGCCTGGACTCAATCCGTCGTGCGAGACGTGCTGCCGAACGGTCTCACCGTGCTGGTGCAGCGAGCGCCCTCGGCGGCGGTCGTCGCGGTGGTGACCCACGTCCGGGCGGGATATTTCGACGAGCCCGACGAGTGGGTTGGCATCGCGCACGTGCTCGAACACATGTTCTTCAAGGGGACCGCGACCCGCGGACCAGGTGAACTGGCGCGGGCCACGCAGCTGCTCGGCGGCTATCTCAATGCCGGCACGATCTATGACAAGACGGTCTACTACACGGTCGTGCCCTCGGCCGGCGACGGCCTGGCGCGGGCAGTCGACTTGCAGGCGGACGCGTTGATGCATGCCACGCTCGATCGTGACGACCTGTCGCGCGAAATCGAGGTGATCGTGCAGGAGGCCAAACGGAAACTCGATACTCCCGCGGCCGTCACGCACGAAACGCTGTACGCGTTGTTGTTTGCGGTCCACCGCATGCGCCGCTGGCGCATCGGTACGGAGGAGGGCCTGCGCCAGCTCACGGCGGAAGACCTCCGGCGCTACTACCGCACGCGCTACGCGCCGGATCGCGTCATCGTCTCGCTCGCCGGAGATCTCGATCCGGACCGGGCGCTGAACCTCGCCCGGAGCATGTACGGTGACTGGACCGTGGACCGAGAGGAGGTCGAGGGATCGCCCGAGGAGCCGTCGCACCGCGCGGAGGGCGCCGTCCGGGTGTTGCGCGGCGACATCGAGCGACCGATCGCCGCGTTGGGGTGGCGGACCGTCGGGACCATGCACGCGGACGCACCGGCACTCGAAATGGCCGCCACGATTCTGGGCGCGGGGCGGGCGTCATGGCTCGCGCAGCAGGTCCGTCGACCCGGTCTGGCCGGCGCGATCGGCAGCTCGCACTTCACCCCCACCGAGGTCGGGGTGTTCGAGGTATCGATGGCGGGCGACGTGGGGAAGCTCGGTGATGCCGTAGCGCGCTCGCTCGACGTGGTTGGCGGACTTGGGGAAACGCCGCCTGATGCGACGCAGCTCGAGCGGGCCCGGGCACTCATGGCGACGCAATGGGCAAGACGTTTCGAGTCGGTCGACGGGCGCGCCACGTCCCTCGCCGAATTCGAAGCGCTGGGCAGCGTGGAGCTGGCCGACGCCTACTTCGATCGGCTGATGGCGGTGACCGCGGGCGAGATCCGTGACGCCGCCGAACGGCATTTGCGGCGCGAGCACGCATGCGCCGCCCTGTACCTGCCGTCGAGCGCCGCTACACCCGCTCTCGCCACGACGTGGCCGCCGCGGGCTGCCGGCAACGGCGTGCCTCGGTCCGTTGTCCCCGCGGCGCTCGCCGGCGTTGCGGTGGCTGGTGGGGAGCAACACGAAGTCGGCGAGGGGGTCCATCATCTCGCCGCCGATGGTGTGGACCTGCTCGTCAGCGCGAAGCGGGGCTCCGGTCTGGTGGCGGTTGGCGTCTACCTCCCGGGTGTGGTCGGCAGGGAAACCCGTGGCGATGCGGGCATTTCGTGGCTGCTCGCCCGATCCTCTCTGCGGGGCGCCGCCGGCCTCTCCGCGGATGAGCTTGCAGCGGCGGCGGAGCGACTCGGTGGCGGAATCCGGGCGGCGGTCGGCAGCGAAACGCTGGGGTGGGGAATCACCGTGCGCGCCGACGCGATCGGCGAGGCGATCGCGCTCCTCAGAGCGGTTGTGGCCGCGCCGACGCTCGAGACCGACGAGATGCTCATCGAGCGGAGCCAACAAGCCGACGACGCGGCACGGGCGCGGGACGACATGTTCGACCACCCGCTCTCGCAGGTATTGGGGCAGGCCTTTCCGGAAGACGCGTACGGCCTGCCGCGACTGGGAGACCCGGAGGGGTTGCTCGCGGTGACGCCCGAGCGCGTGCGCCAGTGGGGCCGACACCTGCGGCGTGCCCGCCCCGTCGTGGTTGCGGTGGGGGATCTCGATCGCGCCGCGCTGCTCGACGGGGTCGCGCAGTTCGGTACGTGGCCGACGGCCGTTGCCAACGGCGAATGGGCCGTACCCGCCTGGGTTGCCGGACGCAGTGCGGAGAGGCGGGAGAAGGCGCAGAGCGCGCTCGCGATGGCGTTCCCCGCGCCCACCGTCTCCGACCCGGCGCGGTTCGCGGCTCGCGTGGCCGGCGCGGTACTCAGCGGGATGGCGGGCCGCCTGTTTGAGGAACTGCGCGAGCGCCGGTCCCTCGCGTACACCGTGCATGCCGGTCCGTGGGCCAGGCACCGGGCTGGTGCCATGCTGACCTATATCGCGACCTCGCCTGAGCGCGAGGAGGAGGCGCGCGACGCGATGCTGGCGGAGCTGGCCCGCCTCACCGAAGACCCACCCGCGGCCGGCGAACTGGAGCGGGCGGTCAACTACGCGGCCGGACTGGTCGCGATTCGGCGCCAGCACGCGCGGACGGTCGTCGTGGAAATCGCGGATGCGTGGCTGGCCGGGACCATCGCGGAGCTGCACCGCGAGGAAGACCAGTTGCGGGCGGTCGGGCGAGAAGACGTGATCGCCGTCTGTCGGGCTACCTTCGATCCATCGCGCCGGGCGGAGTACGTCGTGCGCGGCGTCGCGAAGGCGCGCTGACGCTAGGTGGCTAGGTGGGGCAGGTGGGCAGCACCGTCAGTGGCACCACGAACGTCGCCATGGCTGTCGTGAGCGCGCCAATCAGATCGGCCTGCTGCAGCGTGGCGCTGACTCGGCCGCTTACCACCCGACCGCCGGGGATCGGCGTCACGCTGGTGATGCTGACCGTCCCGCCCGCGACCGACAACGCCCGCACGGTGGCCGAACCGCGCTCGTCACGATAGAACACCCATGAACCCGGCGGTTCACAGACGGGGTCTGAACCCGCAGTGACCCCCGATGGAGGGAGTTCATCGACGTCCTGAATCCTCGGGGCGGTCAAGCTGTCCAGCAGGAGCACCCCGAACTGCTCGCGCAGGGTGAGGTCGCTATTCAGCGTTGCCGCGCTCAACTGGAAGACGGAGCGCGCATCGGTCGTCGGATGGTTGAATCCCTCGGCTCCCATCCTGCCGAGCCGCTTCGAGTACCCATGCAGGCCGACGTACGCGAAGCCGGTCGTCATCGAATCCGTGATGACCAGGACCTGGATCCCGCCCGACGACGAGAGGGAATCGGCCTGAACGCCATAGGCGACAACCCCGGGCCCGATCGCGGTCACCAGACCGGTCACGGCGTCGATCGTGGCGACCGCCGGATTGCCTCCGCTGAACGTGACGGCCGGCGGGGTCTCGCCATCGCGGGACGTCAAGCTGACCGGAACGGTCATGGTGTCGCCGGGGACGAGCAGCAGCGTGTCGATCGGCAGACGCAGGGCGAGGCGGTCGACCACGAAGATCTGCGCGGTATCGGAAACCGGGCCGGACTTGGCGGTGACCGCCGCAGACCCGATCGAGACGCCGGTGATGGCCCCCGTGACCGAATCAACCGACGCGACGAACGGCTGATCGCTGCGCCACGTGACCGGTGCGGTGGTCACCACGTCGCCACGGGCGTTGAACGCTTCGGCTGAAACCCGCTGGGCCACCTCGCCGACGAACACGGTATCCCGGTCGGGAGCGACTTCGACCCGCACGACGACGTCGGCGATCACGGAGGTGTCTTCGCACGCGGCGAACACCAGTGCGCCCGACAACCCGACGGCCGTCAGGGCGCTATTGTACGCGGCACGCATGGGTCATACCTTCCGGACGACGACGCAATATGATGTGCTGATCGGTAGTGACGACGGGGTGGGACACTACGGGGCCGGCGGAAGTTCCCCTAGAACATCGACATCGCCAGGAACGACCGCAGGTTGTCGTTGGTCACCCGCAGCCGTTCGGACAGCAGACGGACCACCGACCAGAGAATCTTGTAGGCGATATCGCGATTGAAATCGAGCATGATCTCGAAGTCCGATCGCGTGATCGTCAGGAGGGTACAGTCCTTGTTGGCGATCGCGTCCGTGGATCGTTCCGACCGATCGAACACCGACATTTCGCCGAAACACGCGCCCTTCTTGAGCACGGTGAGCGCTTCCTCGCCGGACCCGGGCACGTCGCGGGAGATACGGACCTCCCCCTCGGCGATGATATACAGCCGGTTGCCGGGCTCACCTTCCTTGAAGATGGTCTTGGCGGACTTGAATACCTGTTCCTTGCAGATCTCGGCGATGTGACTGATTTCGTCGTCGGTGAGATCGGCGAAGATGGCGGCTTGCTTGATGAGTTCCAAATCCATGCATTCTCCCGACCCGAGCCGGGCTCCGTCACCCCAAGGTACCGCCCGCCCGGATGGGCGGCAAGCGAAACCGCTTTGGCGTGCCCCGGATGTGCTCACCGCGATCCGGGTGCCGCTCGCGGTCGCGTTCCTGGTATTCCCCGATATCACGGTCCGATTGGCGATCGTGGTGATGGCGGCGGCCAGTGACCTGGGGGACGGCATGTGGGCCCGGCGTATCGGCGGATCGCGCGTGGGCGCGGTGCTCGATCCCGTGGCCGACAAGCTGTTCATGGCCGCCGCGTTCGTCGTCGTCCTCACCAGCGGCAGGCTGCATCCGCTCGAGATTCTGGCGGTCTTGTCCCGCGACATTGTCGCGTTCATCGCCCTCCTGATCGCGGCGCTCGTCGGGCGGGCGACGCCGCTCCCGGCCCGCGCGGGGGGTAAAGCGGTCACCGTGGTGCAACTCCTGACGCTGGTGGCGTTCCTGGCGCAGTCCGACCTCCTGCGGCCGCTCGCCTGGGCCACCGGGGCGGTGTCCGTTTACGCCATCGCGGACTATATGCGGGTTGGGTTTCGGCCCGGTCCGGAGGAATAACCGATGTCTCACCGGCGGGCCGTAGCGCTCGAATGGCTTGGGAAGGGGATGCAGTTCAGCGCCGAGGGGACGGATCCCGTGGCGCCGGCCATTACGATTGATGGTGATGGTGAAACTGGGCCGAGCCCAATGCTGACCCTGTTGATGGCCGCGGCAGCCTGCTCGGCGTCCGATGTGGTCCACATCCTCCAGAAGATGCGGGTCAAGTTGCGGGGTCTCAGGCTGGAAGTCGACGGGATCCGGCGAACCGACGAGCCGCGGCGTTACATGTCGATTGGGTTTCGATACCTGGTGGCCGGCGACGGCGTGACGTTGCCTCAGGCGGAGCGCGCGGTGGCGTTATCACTCGAGAAGTACTGCTCGGTGGTTCACACCTTGGCGCCCGACGTGGTCCTTACGCATGAGGTTCGACTTGGGTAGGTGCCTGGTCTTCCTGGGACTATTCGCCTGTCCCTGGAAGGTTGGTGTCGCGCAGGTCGTTCGCACCGCCCAGATCCATGTCATGGCCACGATCGCCGACCCGAGCCTGGTGGCCGGCGGTCTGGGCATTGCCGTCAGGCCCGGCGGACGATTCCAGTTGTCCGCGACCGGGTCGTTCGGGACGCGGGGGAAGGCGGCAGCCTTCCGTGGCGAACTGCTCGCATCATTTCACTTGAGCCCGCTGGGACACCGAGGGCTCGCGCCCTATGCCGGGGGTGGGGCGGCGATCCTGACGCAGCCGGGTACCGCAGGGGTGGGGCGCCCGGAGACCTACCTCGCCGTCCTCGTTGGGGTGGAAACGACCCCGGCCTCGCGGGTTGGCTGGTTCGCGGAAGTCGGGATCGGTGGGGGGGCCCGGCTGGTCGTGGGAGCGCGCTGGCGCGCCGTGCGAAACCGGATGCCCTGACGAGAAAAACGGCGGCTCCATTCAGAGACCGCCGCCAACCACGCGTTTCTTCTCAGTCGTGCCGTCGAGGCGCGATCAACTGGGAGCCCCTACGGTCTCGCTTCGAATGACGGGCTGGCAGTAACGCTCACCCAGTCTACGTAGTTCATCGAGATCGGCGTCGCTCATTCCTTCGTAACGCTCGGCGAGGTAGTCCATCGTGTCGTCGAACCATTCCTTTTGGTCTTCGACAGCGGCTTGGAGGACTCCACACCGCAGGATGTGACTGAAGAGTTCATCCCGCGCCTGTTCGAAGTAGCTGGCTGGAATGTCGCGTTTCGAGGGTTTGCCTTTGGCCATACGGTTGGAACTCCTTTACGTATATTGCGATAGAGTGTGTAAAATTAAGCGCCTGCCGGCCGTCGCGCAAACCGGCCGGTGCGCCAGATTCCCGGTGCCCCACGGAGACCATGAGCGACGAAACGTACGGAAACGAGCGAGAACGCGGCCTGGTCGAGGCCCTGCGGGTGTTGGCCGCACGCATTCAACAGCTCCGCGATGACGGCCAACTGCTTGCGGCGGGATCCGAGCTTCTGAAGTTGATGGGTGATGCACGCAGCGAGTTGTTCCACTATGAGGTTCGGTCCACCTTTGACACGCCCGAGGTGGCCCAAAGCCGTCGAATCGTCGAAGATGCCCAACGGCAAGGCGAGAGTTTCCTGAACGAGGATGACGCACCATGGCGGAAGCACGGAGAATGAAGGGGTTCTACCTCGGGCTGGCGGCCGTGGCGGTGATCGGTGTGGCTGCCATTCTGTGGGCGCGGTCCAACGCCGCCGGAGGAGTGGAGGAGATTGGGCCGATTCCGGTTTCCACCGAGGCGTTTCCGGGCTATTCGATGGGATCGGATTCCGCGCCGGTTCAGATCATCGAGTACGGCGACTTTCAGTGCCCGGCATGCGGCCAATTCGCCGTGCTGACCGGCCCGGACGTCAAGCGGCGGCTTGTCGAGACCGGGCAGGTGCGCTGGACCTTCCGCGACTTCCCGTTGGGCATTCATCCCAACGCCTTGGTCGCTCATCTCGCGGCCGCATGTGCGGACGAGCAGGGACAGTTCTGGAACATGCACGATCAGCTCTATTTCCGGCTCGGCGAATGGGCGCCGGAGCGACGGCCGGCCCGCATGTTCAGGGACTACGCCCGGGTGATCGGTCTGGACGTCAAGCAGTTCGAGGATTGCGTGGATAGCCGCCGGTATCTTGGTCGGATTGAAGCGACGCGGCGGACCGGAGAGACGGTCGGCGTGTCGTCGACCCCGACGTTCATCATCGGCAACCTCCGTGTGAGCGGGTCGCTGAGCTTTGACAGCATTCAGGTGCTGGTCAACCGGGTCGCGGGCGCCAATCGGTGAGGCATCGGATGGCGGGGGCGATGTTGGCCCTCATCGGCTTCTTCCTTTCGCTGTACCTGTGGCTGTGGAAGACGGGCGTTCTCGGGACGCTCGCCTGCGGTTCCGGGTCCTGTGACTTCGTACAACTCAGCGAGTACGGCGAGCTGTTCGGTCAGCCGGTGGCGCTGTACGGCGTCATCGGGTACCTGGGTCTGTTCGCTACCGGATTGTGGGGACTGCAGGGTCGTTGGGTCGCACGCCGCGAGCCGACCGTCGTGCTCGCGGTCCTCTCGGGTTTGGGTGTCGCGTTTACCGCCTATCTCACCTATCTCGAAGCCGCGGTGCTTCACGCCTGGTGCCGCTGGTGCCTGATATCGGCGGCCATCATCGTGGCCATCTTCGCCAGCGCGGTTGCGGGCTTGTGGTCTACCCGGACCGTGTCCCCGCCTGCCGGTAGCCGCTAACCCTCCTGTTCTTCATAGCGGTCCTTAAGGGCCGCCACGACCGTTGGGTCGGCCAAGGTGGTGACGTCCCCGAGCGCCCGGCCGGACGCGATGTCCTTCAAGAGTCGACGCATGATCTTCCCACTGCGTGTCTTGGGGAGGTCGGCACTGAACAGGATGTCGTCGGGACGCGCGATGGCGCCAATCTTGGTGGCGACATGCTGTTTCAGCTCGGTTGCGAGGCCGTTGCTCGGATCGAACCCGCCGCGGAGGATGACGAATGCGGCGAGCGCCTGGCCCTTCATGTCGTCGGGGCGGCCGACAACCGCCGCCTCGGCGACCGCCGGATGGGACACCAGCGCGCTCTCGACCTCCATCGTGCCAATACGATGTCCTGACACGTTGAGCACGTCGTCGACCCGACCGAGGATCCAGAAATACCCGTCGTCATCACGTTTCGCCCCGTCGCCGGGGAAGTAGACATTGGGCCATTTGGTCCAATACGTCTCGCGGTAGCGTTTGTCGTCTCCGTAGATCGTACGCAGCATCCCGGGCCACGGTGACGTGATGGCCAGGAACCCGCCGCCGGTCTTGATGCGCCGGCCGTCTCCGTCGAGCAGGTCGGCCTCGATGCCCGGAAACGCCACGGTCGCCGAGCCGGGCTTCGTCCTGGTGATCCCCGGGAGTGGGGTAATCATGATGCCGCCGGTTTCGGTCTGCCACCACGTATCGACGATGGGACACTTCCCGCGTCCAATCGTCTTGTGATACCAGATCCACGCTTCCGGATTGATCGGCTCGCCAACCGTTCCCAACAAGCGCAGGCTGGAGAGATCGTGCCGCTGCGGGAATTCGTGGCCCCACTTCATGAACGCCCGGATCGCCGTGGGCGCCGTGTAGAACACGCTTATCCCGTAGCGTTCCACCAGACTCCAGAATCGAGCCTTGTCGGGCCAGTCGGGTGTTCCTTCGTACATCACCTGCGTCGCCCCGGCCGCAAGCGGTCCGTAGGTCAGGTAGGTGTGTCCCGTCACCCAGCCGACGTCTGCCGTACACCAGAAAACATCCTCGTCGCGCAGGTCGAAGACCCAGCGCGTCGTCGCGAGCGCCTGCGTCAGGTACCCGCCGGTCGTGTGCACGATGCCCTTCGGTTTGCCGGTGGTCCCGGACGTATACAGGATGAAAAGCAGGTCTTCGGCATCCATCACCGCCGGCTTGGCGTACGCCTTCGCATCTCGCATCACGTCGTGATACCAGTGATCCCGCCCCGCCTGCATGGGAGTCGGTCCGTCGGGCTCGTCGGCGTCGCGGCGAACGACCACGACGTGCTCGATCGACGCGCATCCTTCGAGGGCGTCGTCGGCGCTCTGCTTGAGCGGCACCCGTTGTCCGCGGCGGTAGCCGTAGTTTGCCGTGATGAGGATGCGGGCTTCCGCGTCGATGATCCGATCGCGCAGCGACTCGGCCGAGAACCCGCCGAACACGACCGAGTGCGGTGCGCCAATCCGCGCGCACGCGAGCATGGCGACGACAGCCTCGGGGATCATCGGGAGGTAGATCGCCACCCGGTCGCCCTTCTTGAGACCGAGGGCCCGCAGCGCGCCGGCGAACCGGTTCACTTCCTGGTACAACTGGAAATACGTGAACGTGCGCCGGTCCCCCGGCTCGCCTTCCCAGAAGATCGCGACCTTGTTCCTGCGGCCCGACTCGACGTGCCGGTCGAGACAATTCACCGAGGCGTTGAGTTTACCGCCGACGAACCATTTGGCATGCGGCGGCTTCCACTGGAGTACCTTGGTCCACGGCTTGAACCAGTCCAACTCGCGCGCCTGGGCCGCCCAGAACTGCAGGCGTTGTTTCACCGCGTCGCGGTGCACGCTCTTCTTGCTGACGTTGGCTTGCCGCGTGAACTCCGTGGCGGGCTCGAATGATCGGGTCTCTTTGAGCAGCGTGTCGATGCGATCGGTCATTCGTCTTCTCCGTTGGGGCATCCGCGTCGAACTGCCGGGCCGTGACAATGTGTACCGGCCGGATGGAGACGTCGAGTGGGGAACCGCGTTTCGCGGCGTGACGCTATATTGCGTCCTGCCTCAGTCGGATGCAGACGCGTGTCACACGCTGGTCCAATCGTTCTCACGTTGTCGTCGCTCGTCGCGTGCCGGTTCCGGTAGTTGCGACGCGGGGCCTCGCGCGCCGGTACGGATACCGCCCGGTGCTGCGTGACGTGTCGCTCGAGCTGTACGCGGGCCAGGCGCTGCTGCTGGTTGGTCCGAACGGAGCGGGCAAGACGACCCTGATCCGCGTGTTGGCCGGACTCCTGCGGCCGTCCGCCGGGACGGTCGAGCGGCATGCGCCGGCGGGTCTGGTCGGGCATGATGCGATGCTCTACCCGGTATTGACCGCCGCCGAAAACCTGCGGTTCTTCGCACGGCTGTACGGTGGTGACTGTCTGTCGCGGGTGGAACCGTTGCTCGAGCGGATCGGGCTCGCGGACCGGGCCCATGACCGCGTCGCGACGTTCAGTCGCGGGATGACCCAACGGCTGGGCATCGCCCGCGCCCTGCTGCATGCCCCGACCCTGCTCCTGCTCGACGAACCGCTCAGCGGTCTCGACGACAAGAACCGCCAGTTGGTGCTGGCGCTCCTGACCGCGCTGCGCGACGACGGGGCGGCGCTGCTCGTGGTCAGCCATCAACTGGAAGGGTTCGCCGGGGTCGCGTCCCACATGGCGCGGTTGGCGGATACCAAACTCGGTCCGGTGGTGGCCCTGGACGGCCGCGATCCATCCGCGGTGTTCCGCGAGTTGGGAGCGTAGCGCATGGTGGGACTCGTCCGGGCCGCGACCGTGATCGCGCTCAAGGATCTGTCGCTCGAGTTGCGCACCAAGACGGCGTTCGCGTCGGGGCTGGTCTTCGCGGTGCTCGTGCTGGCGATCCTGTTCTTCTCTCGCGATCCCACGGCCGTGGCCTCGCGGGACATTGCGCCCGGGGCGCTGTGGGTGACGTTCACCTTCGCGTCCATCCTCGGGTTGAACCGGGCGTTCGTGCTCGAGCACGAACAGCGCGCGATGGACGCGATCCTGCTCGCGCCCATTCCGCGGTCGGCCATCTTCTGGGGGAAATTCGCCGGCAACCTCGTCTTCGTCGGCACGATCGAGGCGGTGAGTATTCCGTTGTTCGTGGTGTTCTACGACGTGGCGGTGTGGCCGTACCTGCCGAGTTTGCTGCTCGTGATCGCGCTGGCGACCGTGGCGTTCGTGGCGGTCGGCACGCTGTTCAGCGCGATCGCGGTCCGCACCCAGTACGCCGAAATGATGTTGCCGCTGCTGCTGCTGCCGTTTCTCGTACCACCGCTGGTAGGCGGCGTCCAACTGACCGCTCGCGTCCTCGACGGTCGACCCTTGAGCGACCTCGGGGGCTGGCTTAGGTTGATCGGCGGCTTTGACCTGGCGTTCGTCACGCTCGCGGCGCTCCTGTTCCCCGTGGTACTCGAGGACTGATGACCCCAATCGATCGCGCGTTCCGCCTGGCTCGATGGGGCGGCGTGGTCACCGGCGCGGCACTCCTCGGCGTGGCGGGCGTGTACGTGCGCGCACTGGTCTACACGCCGGTGGAGCGGTTCCAGGGGCCGGCCCAGAAGATCTTCTACATCCACGTCCCGTCCGCTTGGGGGGCGTTGCTGGGATTCGCGGTGACCGGCGTGCTCAGCATCCTGTACCTGTGGGTCAAGGACCGCCGGATCGACATCGCCGCCGCGGCCTCCGCCGAGGTGGGCGTGGCGCTCTCGGTCGTGCTGCTCACGACCGGCCCGATCTGGGGGAAGCCGATCTGGGGAACGTGGTGGACCTGGGACGCGCGGCTCACGTCGACGCTGTTCCTGTTCCTGCTGTTTGTGGGCTACCTGGTGATGCGCGGCGTGGTGGTCGATCCGGGGTTACGCAGCCGCTTCTCGGCGGTGATCGGCGTGATGGGGTTGGTGCTCATCCCCTTCATTCACCTGACCGTGTACATGTTCCGGACCCTGCACCCCGCCCCGATCGTGCTGAAGCCGAGCAAGCCGTCGCTGCCCGGGGAGATGCTCGTCACGTTGCTGACATCGGTCGCCGTCTTTACGGTGGTGTACCTTGGATTCCTGACCCAGCGATATGCGTTGGGATTGATCCGAGACTTACGCGAACGGGAGGCCGCCGGTGACGCCTGACAACGGAGCGTTCATGGTCGCCGGCTATGTGGTAGCCGCCGTGATTTTGATCGTCTACGCCCTCTCGCTGTTCGTGAGGGTGCAGGGCGCCAGGAAACGCTGATGCGATGAGCAGAGATGCCGGCGGCCCCGGGAGCGTATTCCCCGGGGCCGCCGCGTGGCTTACGCCGGCTCGTCGCCCTCGATCGGCAGCAGCAACTTGGACCAGAGGAATCCGGCTACCGCGGCACCAAACAGCGGGCCGATCCAGTAGATCAGGTGGCCGGTCCATTCGTTCGCCACGAGTGCGGGCCCGAATGCTCTCGCCGGGTTCATGGCCGCCCCCGTGAGATTGCCGCCGATCATGATGTCGAACAGCAGAACCAGGCCGATGGCGAAACCGCCGACCTGCGGCGCATCGCGTGACACCGCGGTGCCGAACACCGCGCTCACCAGGAACAACGTCAGCACGCCCTCCAGCAATATGGCCTCCGTCAGCGACACCCCGGCCGCCACCCGCGGGACGCCATACCCCATGGCGGCGCCCGGAGCCGCCGGTAGCAGCCACCTCACGGCCAGTGCGGCGACGATGCCGGCGGCGATCTGCGACGCGATGTGGAAAAGGGATCGCCTGAGCGAGATCTTGCCGGCCATCCACACGCCGAATGTCACGGCGGGATTGAGGTGGCCGCCTGAGATCCGCATCGTGACCGTCACCATCACCGCGAGCACCACGGCGTGCGCCAGGGCGATGCCGGTGAGGCCGAGCCCCTGATGGGCTGCGTTCACGACCACCGCACCACCACCGATGAAGACCAGGGCGAAGGTTCCCAGAAATTCGGCGGCCATTGGCCGCACCGTCGATCGCATCAGGCGTGCTCCTCGTTTGATCCCAAAGACCGGCTAGTGGACGGAGACCAAATTAACCCCGGTGCATCAGGCCCGCTTGATGACCAGGCTGGCGTTGACGCCGCCGAAGCCGAACGAATTGCTGAGGGCAACCTCCAGGGTACCGGCTGATCCGCCCTCGGGGAGGTAATCGAGATCGCACGACCCGTCCGCGTGCTCGAGGTTCAGCGTTGGGGGGTACCAGCCTCGCTGGCACGCGAGGGCGGTGATCGCCGCCTCGATGGCGCCGCTCGCTCCGAGCGCGTGGCCGTAGTAGCCCTTCGTGCCACTCACGGTGAGCCGGTACGCATGCGACCCGAAGACCAGCTTCATCGCCGTCGTTTCGGTCACGTCGTTGAGCGGGGTCGACGAGCCGTGGGCGTTGACGTATCCGATTTCTTCAGGTTGGACGTGCGCGTCATCCAGCGCCAGGCGCATCGCCCGGGCGGCTTCGCGTCCGTCGGGGCGGGGCGCGGTCATATGGTGGGCGTCGTTGGTCAACGCATAACCGAGGACTTCGGCGTAGATCCGGGCGCCGCGCGCCTCCGCGCGATCCCGCGCCTCGAGCACGAGGACCGCGGCACCTTCGCCCATCACGAACCCGTCGCGGTCGCGGTCGAAGGGACGGCTCGCGGTCCGGGGATCGTCATTGCGCGTCGACATCGCCCGGATCATCGAGAACGCACCGAAGCAGAGGGGGGCGAGCGGGGCTTCCGCGCCGCCGGCGAGCATGGCGTCCGCGCGATCGTCGCGAATCAGGCGGAACGCATCACCGACGGCGATGGTTCCCGACGCGCACGACATCGCGTTCGTGGAATTGGGTCCGGTATAGCCGAACTCGATGGCGATGTTGCAGGAGACGGCCCCGCCGAACACCGTGAGCGCCAGGTTCATGTCGACGGCGCGCAATCCCTCCCGTTGGTAGATCGCGGCCTGGTGTTCGGCATGCGCCACCCCACCGAGTGCCGAACCCATCATGACCCCGACCCGTTCCGGCCGGCATTCGCCATTCAGTTCCGCGTCTTCGAGCGCGAGGCGTGCGGCCGTGAGCCCGAGCTGCGAGAAACGGTCAAGCCGGCGCGCTCGTTTGGCCGTCAGATGGTCTCCTGGTCGGAAATCAGGTATCTCGGCGGCGATACGACTGCGAAACGGGGCCGGATCGAACCGCGTGATGCCTGCGACGGCCGACCGGCGTGCCTCGAGTCCGCGCCACAGCTGGGCGACGCCGGTTCCAATCGGCGTCACGCAGCCGATGCCCGTGATTACGACTGAACGCATGAGGTCTCCGCGCGACGTTTGACGCCCGCCAGGGTCCGCGCGGCGATCGCGTGAATGAACACGGGTCCTATGACAAGGCGCGCCGCCGCCCCGCCGACGAGAGGCCATCGCGGGCCGGCCCAATCATGCACGATCTGCAGGTCGACCGCACCGTCCCGCCCGCGGATAGTCCACGCGACGTCCATGCCGCGGGTGATGCCCCGAATATGACGGTAACGCACGGTTCGGGTCTCCGCATCGATGTGCATCTCGGACACCCACCACGTTGGGTAGGGGACGGAGCCAAATCGTCTCCATGCCGCCATTTCCACTACCCCGCCCGCGGGCGACCGTTCGAGAAAGCGCACCCAACGGTAGTGTTCCAGAAACGTCGGCCACTGCTCGACATCGGCGGCCAGCGCGAAGACCCGCGACAGCGGGGCGGCGACGTCAGTCCGGTCGATGGTGCGCATGGCCCGACTTCCACGCGGCCACCAGGCGGAAGCCCGGACGACGATGGACGGCGGCGGCGACACCGGCGCGCGCGATGACCGATGCGAGTTCCGGCGCATCGAAGCTCCGCCGGATCGAGAGGACGCCGTCGTGGCGTGACACCGGATGAAACCGCAGCAGCGTCGCGCCGATCCAGAATCCCACCACCGCCACGAACGAACGCCGTTCGTCGAGCACGATCACGCCGAGCCGGGCGAGACGATTCAGGCGGCGCAGCACCGCGACCGCCGCGTCCCGATCCAGGTGATGCAGAAACTGACTCACGAGGACGATGTCCACCGAACGGTCCGGAATCGGTATCGCGGCGGCATCGGCGACGATCGCCGGCAGACCGGCGTCACGGCAGCGATGGGCCGCGGTGCGGAGCCGGTCGAGCGCCACGGGGCGGAGCGTGACACCGTCGGCCGCGGCCGCGGCTGCCAGGTGCTGCGCAATGTCCCCGCTACCGGCCGCGAGATCGAGCAGGAGCAACGGCGTCGGTGGTGGGGTGACGTCCGCGAGCAGCCTCCGGAGGGCAAACGCCGCCGCGCGGCGCGCGCCAAACCAGTCGTTCGCCCGGGCGATGTCGGCCAGGGTCGCTCGGACGACCGCCGGCTCGCATGTCAGGTCGTCGAGTGCCTCCCGTCCGAGCGGTGACGGCGTAAGCGCGATCACACCGTCGTCCGATAGGCGCCGCGAAAGTGCACCAGGGGATTCCCGCCCACCACCGTGCCGCCCGTGACCTCGCCGATCAGGATCGTATGATCCCCCTGATCGATCCGATCGATCCGTCGACACACGATCTGGGCCAGTGCGCCGTCGAGCAGCGGCACGCCGTCGCGCACCAGGTGCCGAACCTGGTCGAACTTGTCGTTCCCCTTTTCGGCGAACCGGACGGAGAGCGCTTCCTGTCCCTCCGAGAGCACGTTCACGCCGAAGACGGATGCCGTGGTGGCCACCTGGTGAAAGTCCGCGGCATGATCGACACACACCAGCAGGAGCGGCGGGACGAGGGAGAGCGCCGCCACGGCGCTCGCGGTCATCCCGGCGGGCTTGCCCGCCGGGTCCATAGCCGTCACGACGGTCACGCCGGTTGCGAAGGAGCCCATCAGCTCGCGAAACGCGCCGGCGTCGACGGCGCGGAACGTGGGGTTCACCATAGGAGTCGGCTCAGGAACGTTGGGGATAGCACGCGCGCAGCGGGAACGAAATCTCCGGTGACGCCCACCAGCACGTCCGCCAGGTGGGGACGGCGCGCCAGCCTGGCGGCGACGTGATTGAACAGGCTGGGGACGCGGAGCACCCGATCGATCAGTCGTTCAACGATCCATTTGCCGCCAAAGGTCTTGCGACGTTCGCGGTCGTACGCGCGCAGTTCGGCGGCGTGGAACCGCCCGACCGCAAAGGCGTGCTCCAGGCAGCGCGCCGCCAACTCCGCCCCGCGCAACGCCGCGTAGATCCCTTCGCCGGTGAACGGATCGAAGAAATCGGCCGCGTCGCCGACGAGCACCGTGTGATCGGCGGTCGCCCGCGTCGTGCGTCGGTCGAACGGTCCCACCGCGCGGACGGGCGACACGCGCGAAGCGGCGGCGAGACGTGCCGCGACCTCGGGGGTGCGGGTGACGAGACGGGCAAACCAGCGGTCGATGGATTCGCCATGAACGCGGCCGCGGGGATCGGCAATCGCGCTGACATTGGTGATGCCATGGCCCACGGGAGCGAGCCCGAGGTACCCGTCAGTGCCGACGTGCATCTCTCCCACATCGCTCATGCCGGCGATTCCGGCATAATGCGTGACGAGCGCGATGCGTTGGCGTCGCCCATGGCGCACCACCCCGAGCGACGCCGCCACGCGGGAATTGAGCCCATCCGCCCCGACGAGCATCCGACCGCGGAATCGTGCGCGCGTCTTCCCGGCGCGGGCGACCACGGTCACGCACCCGCCCGACGCGCGTTCGATCGCTTCCAGCGCATGGGATTCGTGCAAGTCCGCGCCCGCGGCGGTCGCCGCGTGTACCAGGTGGAGGTCCAGTCGTTCGCGCGGGAGCGCCAATCCGTAGTCGGCAGGGGGGTGGACTCCCCGTGATGCACCGAACCGGCCGGTGAACGTCGTGCCGTTGGGGCTCACGACGCGCATCCCGTGGAGATGGGCCGGACCCTCCTGTTCCAGCGCCTCGAGCACACCGAGCCGCTGGAGCACCCGCGCGCATTCGGGACTGAGGTACTCCGCGCAGGGCTTGCCGCGCGGGAACGCGGCGCGATCGAGCAGCGCGACGTCCAGGCCCGCGCGGGCCAGGAGCGTGGCGCAGGCACTCCCGGCGGGGCCCGCCCCGACCACCAACACGTCCCGGTCGCGCACCCGCTACCGGATCCCAAGAAACAGGGCGACCGACACCACGGCCCCGCACGCGGTCGCCACGCCGTTGACGACATCGTTACTGACCCAGCCCCATCCGGTGGGCATCGGTGCCCCGTGATCGCATCCCGGGTTCGCCGACTCGGAAAGGCGGCCGCAGGCGGCGCAGCGAAACCCCGCTTGCACGGTGGCGCCGAGGACGGAATCAAGCACCATGCCGAACACGCCGCCCACGCCGGCGCTGATGGCGACGCGCGCCGGGACGCCGACCAGCATCGCCATGCCGGCCAGCACGGCCGCGCCGACAACACCACCCATGGTCCCCACGAAGGTGACGCCGCCGGACGTCCCCGGCGACACGGGCATGCCGGACGTGATGAGGACCGGGGGCCGAGCGGATCGCGCGCCGAGTTCGGTCGCCCACGTGTCGGCTTGCGCGGCGGCCAACCCTCCCGCGAGGAGCGCATGCCCGACGCCGGGCGCCGCGGGTACGAGTAGTCCGCCCACCGCGGCGACCCATCCGTTCGCCAGTACCTGCCCGCTCCCGCGCTGGACGCCGCTTCGGGTAACCCCACCCTCGTTACGTCGCGTGAGCAGGCTGCCGGACAGGAAGAACAGCGCCAGCAACGCACCCCCGCGGAGCCCCGCGCCGACGAGCACCGCCGTGCCGATGACCGCTGCCCACGCCGTCCCCGGTGCGGTCAACCAGCCCGCGGTGCGCCCCACGAGGGCGGCCACGAGCGCCGCACCAGCCGCGGCGAGTGGACTCACCGGCCGTTGGGCGTGAACAGCTCGGCGAGAATCCGTCGTTTGAGGTCCGCCGGCGCGCCCCGCGTTCGGGCGCGTGTCTCGAGAAACACCAGGTACGATCGTTCGAAATCGAATCGTCCGAAGCATCGGGTGCACCGCGCGAGATGATCGCGCACCGCAGCCTCGATTTCCGGGGTGAGTTCGTCGTCGAGGTACTCATACAGGCGATCGAGCGCCGCGTGACAATCGATGGGAGGGACCGTGGACCTCATGGCGCCGTCTTTCGGGTGATATACCCCATCTCGACCGCGTAATCGTATAACGCCTTTTGCAGGAGTTGCCTCCCACGGTACAAACGCGATTTCACCGTGCCGACCGGCACGCCGATCACGTCGGCGATTTCGGCATAGGCGAGTCCCTCGACATCCGAGAGGACGACCGTCTCGCGGAACTCCTCGGGCAGCGCGTCGATAGCCCGCACGACCTCATCGTCCACGATCCTGTCGAAGAAGGTCCCCTCGGGATCCGCATCCTGCACGTCCTGGAACACCGTGAATTGCTCGACGTGGGCGATATCAATCTGGCGTTCCTGGTGCTTCCCGCGACGATATTGGTTGATGAACGTGTGACGCAGTATGGTCAACAGCCACGCGCGCGCGTTAGTTCCCTGCTGAAACTGGTGCCAGGCACGAAACGCCTTCAGCATCGTTTCCTGGGTGAGGTCTTCCGCCTCGGCGGCCTCACCGGACAAGCGGAGCGCGACCCGATATACCGCGTCGAGGTGGGGAAGCGCTTCGCGTTCGAATGTGCGGCGGGGATCGTCCTGCGTGTCTGGCACCAACGACTCCGATCGATGTGCAATACGTAGGATCGCGTGGCGCTCCAGCGAGCGCAATGCCCACTGGCCGGCGGGCAGGGCCGTCGCTAAGTTGCGCGGTCCGTCGCAACGACCCGACACGCATGTCTCCATCAGCCATCCTCGCGCCCCACGCGGCGCTGCCCCTCGCGTTGCTCGAAACCGTCCGCATCCTCGATGCGCCACACGCGGACGGCCTGGACGAGTTTCACGGGGACCTTTCCACCAAGCGACTCGGTCTGAGTCGCACGGTCGCGGCCCAGATCGAACGGTTCGGTTCGGCGGCGCGAGCCAACCGGCGGGTCGGGGTCGATGAGTTGGTGGCGCTGCTCCGGCTCGTCGCGCGGCGACCGGACGCCGACCTGGTGTTCACGCACGCCGGACGGCGCGCCGGTCGGCTTGCCGGTGCGCACGCGTCCCCGGTGGCGCGCGTGGGGGTGCGTCTCCTTCCCGGTGGGATGGGCCGCCGGTTGGGTCGCGCCCTGATTCGGCGTCAGGCGGCGCACGTGATCGGCACGGTGCTTCGGACCGGCGACGGGCAGATCGCGGCGACGATCTCGGAGGCGCCCTGGGTGTCCGTGATCGGCAGCGATGCGGCGTGTGCCTTTTTCGGCTCCGCGCTCGCGGAGTTGTGCCGGTTGTACAGCGACTTCGATGGGGCGATGCTTCATGTCGAATGCCTCGCGCACGGTGGTGGCGCGTGTGTGTGGCAGTCGAGTCCGCTCGCATCCGTTCCCGGGTAAGCAAGGAGCACGACATGGCGGTGCTTGATCGGATCGATCTCGAAGAAGTACGCCAGGCGCTGCGCGAGCGAGGGCTCGACGGCTGGTTGCTGTACGATTTCCACGGCGTCAATCCGGTGACCGCGCGGGTGCTCGGCATCGGGGGGATGGCCACACGGCGCCTGTTCGTGCTCCTGCCGGCCACCGGAGATCCGGTCGCGGTGGCGCACCGGATCGAGCTGCAACCGCTCGACGGGTTCCCGGGCACCGTCCACCCATACGCGCGGTGGGAGGAACTGCACGGGCTGCTGGAGAACCTGGTTCGCGGCAAGCGTCTGGCGATGGAAGTCTCCCCGGAGGACGGCGTGCCCTATCTCGACCGTGTACCGGCGGGGGTCGTGGAGTTGATTCGCCGCTTCGGCGGCGAGGTCATCGGCTCGGCGGATCTCGTGACGATGTTCGCCGCGCGCTGGAGCCAGCAGGAGACGGCCGATCACAGGTACGCGGCTGAGGCGTTGGCGGGCATCGCCCGCTCCACGATGGCTGAGGTGATCACGCAGGTCGGCTCCGCGCGGGAGTATGCGGTCCAACAGGCCGTGGTCCGTCAGATGCAGGCGAAGGGTCTGACCATGGATCACCCGCCTATCGTGGGGTTTGGGCCCAATGCGGCCAATCCCCACTACGAACCGCGGGACGGAGCCGACGCGCTGCTGGAGGAGGATGCCGTCGTCCTGCTGGACTTGTGGGGGGGGCGGTCACTCCAGACCGTGTTTGCCGACCAGACCTGGATGGGTTTCGCCGGCGGGCAACCTCCCGACGAGGTCGTCCGGGTGTGGGAGACCGTGCGCGACGCGCGCGATGCGGCGATCGATCGGTTGCGGTCGGGGATCGAGGCCGGCGAGCAGGTGAGCGGAGCGGACCTGGACATCGCGGCGCGCGGGCTGATCACCGAACGCGGATATGGCGACGCCTTCGTCCACCGGACGGGCCACTCCATCGATATCGACCTGCACGGGTCCGGGCCGCATCTCGACAGCTATGAGACCGATGACCGCCGCATCCTGTTGCCCGGTGTCGGGTTTTCGGTGGAGCCGGGCGTCTACCTCACCGGCCGGTTCGGCGTGCGGAGCGAAGTCAACGTGATGGTGACCGCCGAAGGGCCCGTGGTGACGCCCGCCACGCCGCAGATCGACTTGATCGTGCGAACCTAGCCGGCGCTACGGTGACTCGTCGCCCGCCGCGCCGGCCGCGCCCGCCGCGGGTCCGGAAGCGGTCAGCCAGCTGAAGTAGACCAGGACCGTCCACACCCCGGTGCCGAGCGCCGCATGGACGGTGCGTAGCGGCATCGGAAGCAGATGCACGATCATCAGGGCCGCGACCGCCACATGGAAGGCGAGCAGTGCGGTCGTCCCCCACGCCGCGCGCCGGATCGGTGCCGGGTCACCGCGTTTCGTGGTCGCGGCGACGATACCGATCATGTGCACGACGAGGCCGTAGGCGACGAGCCGATGCATCCAGTGGAGATGCGCGTATCCCTGTCCACTCGCGGGCCAGATGGATCCGCTACACAGCGGGAACCCGAGGCAGGCGAGCCCGGCGCCGAGATTCGCCGTGAGCGCTCCGAGCAACAGCGCCACGCCTGACATCGCGAGCGCGACCACCACGCCGCGAAACGCGCGGGCCGGTGTACCGCCTCGCCTCGCGGGGCCATACGAACACCTCAGTGCGACGACGAGGACGACCGCCAGTAATGCAAGCGCATTACTCATGTGCAGCACGACGACCCACGGCGGCAATTCGAACCACACGGTGACCGCACCCAGCATCACCTGCGTCACGAGGAGCAACACCGCGAGGTAGGCTGGACCCGTTATGCCTCCCGCGCCGCCGATCCCCGGCTCCCGGCGCTTCACCCATGCCATCGTCGCTTGCAGGATAACGAGAATGCTCACGGTCGCCGCGGCGAGCCGGTGGCCCCATTCGATCAGGACTTCGGGGTTGTCGAGCGGGGGGATGAGGCGACCGTTGCACAACGGCCAGTGGTCGCCGCAGCCCAGTCCCGATCCGGTGATGCGCACGATAGGCGAAAGCGCCACGAGGACGAACGCGGACACGACGGTCGCGATGGAGAGTACGCGGAGTGGTTTCATGGTGCGCGAAACGTGATCAGAACGGCCGGCGGATGGAAGGGCGCCGCCACCGCGTTACGCCGGGGCGGCGGCGGCCCGTCCCCTTCCCTGCTACAGGATGAACCCGAACACCAGGAACAGCGCCAGCGCGCCGCCCGCGGAAACGAGGGCGTACGGCAACTGCGTCCGGACATGGTCGATATGATCGGTCGCCGAGGCCATCGATGCGACGATGGTGCTGTCGGATATGGGAGAGCAATGGTCGCCGAAGATCCCGCCGCCGAGCGCCGCCGCCAGTGCGAGACTCGGATGCAATCCGAGGATTTCCACCATCGGCATCACGATCGGGATCATGATCGCGAACGTCCCCCAGGAGGTACCGGTCGAAAACGCGATGAAGCAGGCGAGCAGAAAAATGACGGCCGGGACGAGACCGACGTTGAGCGTCGCCTGGGCCGCGCCCGCGACGAACCGCCCGGTCCCGAGTGCGGTGGTCGTCGCCCCGATGGTGAAGGCGAGCGAGAGCACGATCACCAACGGCACCAGCCCCTGGATGCCCGCGATCGCCCGTTCGGTCGTTTCCTCGATCGTCATGATTCCCTGAATCTTGTACGCCGCCGCGCCGACCATCAGGCCGATGATCACGCCCCACAGCACCGCTTTCGAGCCACTCCCCGCCATGACGTTGCCCTCGCCGGTGAGCCACAGCACGATCGGCACCGTCAGGACCATGGTCGTGATCGGCGCGATCATGTTGAAGGCGCGCCGCGGCACGCCGGCCTTGGCGGCAACGGTGGCGACATCGGCGGAGACCATCGGGCGGGCGCCGTCCCGCAGCAGCTTCCCTTCCTCCCGTACCCGACGCTCGGCGACGCGCATCGGCCCGAAATCGCGGTCGCTGATCACCAGCGTGACGGCCATCAGGATCGCGAGAATCGGATAGAAGTTGAGCGGAATGGCCGCGACCATCACCGCGACCGGTTCGTCGACATCCTGTTGCGCCAGCAGGCTGATGACGTAGGCGCCCCAGGCGTTCAGCGGAATCAGGATGCACTTGGGCGAGCACGTCGCGTCGATAAGATAGCTGAGCTTCTCGCGTGACACGCGCCCCTTGTCGAACAGCGGCCGCGCCACCGAGCCGGAAACCAGCAGCCCGAAATTCGACTCGAGGAACACCGCCATGCTCACCAACACCGTGAACAGCCCCACGGAACGGCGGGATCGGGCGAGTCCTCGCGTCTCCGCCCAGGCAACGAATCCCTCCATTCCCCCCGAGGCCTGCGTAAACGTGATCATGGCGCCGATCAGCGCACTGAACAGCAGCACCCGCGCGTTGTCGGGGCTCGTGACCGCGGTGAGAAACGTCTCGACCGACTGCACCAGCCCCTCAACCGGGTTGCCGCCGCTCATGATGGTCCAGCCCAGCCACACGAACAGGCCGAGCGACAGGAACACCTGCTTGGTCTTGATGGCAAGTCCGATCGCAACGACCGGAGGGACGATCGACCACCAACCGTAATCTTGCACGCGGGACGACCTCGATCAGAACACGAAAGGACGAAGCGAGCGGAAGTCTATTCGGCGCGACCGCACGGCGCGAGCGGGACTACGTCGGCGCGCGCCGCAACAGCAGGAGCCCCGCTGCGAGGAACAGCGCGTTGGGAGCCCACGCCGCCACAGCGGGCGAGACGATGCCACTCGCGCCGACCGCTTCGGAAAGCTGGATGAACATCAGAAAGATGATGGTCGTGATGAGGCTGATGCCAATGCCCACGGCACCGCTGCCGCGCGGCGTCGTGAGCGCCAGCGGCGCGGCGAACAGCGCGATCACCAGACAGGTGAAGGGAATGGCGATCTTGAGCGCCTGGCGGACCCGCAGCTTGCGACCATCGCCGCCGGAGCGCTCGAGATCGTCGATGTATCGCCCCAGTTCGGCATAGCGCATTTCCTTCGGTTCTTTCGGCTCGTTCAACAGTTCCGCGGGGCGCTCCACGAGGCTACGCTGAAACAGCGAATCGAACAGGAAATGCTGCTCCGTATCCAGATCGGGAAGCACGCGGAAGCGGGCGGCGCGCATCGCCCACCGGCCCGCGCTCTCGTTGAACGCGACCGTCGGGCTCTGCACGACCAGTGTCGGATAGGCCGGTCCCGAGCCCTCACGCTCCAGCACGATGTTCCGCATGACGCGCTGACGCACGTCGAGCGTGTGAATGGCGTACACCCAGCCCTGATCGGCGCGATACACGAATCGGAACCGTGAGGTCTGTGACCGAACCTTCTTTTCGCCCAACAGCTCCAGCTGGTGGGAGGTGGCCGTGGGCGCCCACTCGCCCAAGGCTGCCGCCGCTGCGGTGGTGACCACCGCCGCCGCCATCACCGGGACGATCGTGCGCCGCAAACTGCGGCCGCTTGCCTTGGTGGCGGTCAACTCGGAATGGCGGCTCATGCGTCCGAGGCTGAACACGGTGGCAAACAACACCGCCGCCGGGAGGATGAGGAAGACCTTGTCCGGCATCCCGTACACGTACCCGAGCGCGATGGCACCGGGCTCGATCCCGCGACTCAAGTGCCGGCCCAGATTGTCGGTCAATTCGATGGCCGTGACGATGATCGGAAATCCGAGCGCCGTCGCGATGAGGATCCGGAGCCACTCCGACAGGAGATAACGGTCGAGGATGAACCGCCGCATCATGACGCCCGCCCGCCCCGCAACAGCGCGCGCAGGCCGCCGTGTTTTGGCGCCATTTCGGCGCGGGTCCGGTACAGCATCCAGGTCCCAACCACCGTGAACAGGATATTCGGTGCCCACAGGAACGCCGCCGGGACAATGAGTCGGTCGGCGAGCGTCTCGCCGCCGATGAGCCCGACGTAGTAGATGCCGAAGATGCCCAGACTCCAGCCGATGACCGCCCCGACGCCCCCGTGAGGGAACCGCAACGCCACGGGCACGCCCAGCACGACGAACACCAGGCAGGCGGCGGCGATCGTGTATTTCTTGTGCACCTCAACCAGGAAATGCGAACTGCGGATCGCGGCCTGCCGAGCCCGATCCTCGAAGGCGCGCAATTCCGCCGCCCGAATCGGTGGGGGCGTCGTTGCCGCGCGGGGCCTGGCTGACGTGAACCGCCGGCCGGTGACCGAGGGGACCCGCCGGGCCGGTACCTGCTCCTGCCGCGGGGGCTGTTCGGCGCGCAGTTGCTCCGGCAAGAGCCAGGCGGCCCGCTGACGCAACGCGCGACAATACATGCTCGGGCGGGTTTCAGCCGCGGTGGTGTCGGCCTCGATCGTCGCCAGACCCACGAGCGACCGCAGCCCGTTGCGTCGAACCGCGTCCGCCCGGACTCGCGACAGGTGCTGCTCGCGCCGCGCGGTCCGGACCTGCTCCTCCATTTCGCAGATCCCCATCTCGCGGTCGCCCTTGTACGTGTCGGTCAGGGTGCGTTTCAGCTCGTTCCCGACGCCTTCGACGAGAATCACGTCCCGCGCGAAACCGACATGTTGGAACATCCTCGGGTCGGATCGGTCAAATTCATGCATGGTGCCGTCGAACAGGGTGAGTTGGGCGTCCTCCTGGTTGGCGGTGATTGCCAGATAGCCACTATCAGCATAGATGATCCGTTTCCGCTCCTGGTCGGTCAGATCGTAGATGGTGACGTCACGCAGGAGGTACGTCGCCGGATCGATCGATGCCGCCCGCAGGAACAGTTGATTCCGGCGGATTTCGTTGATCACCTGTTCTTTGATCGAAAACGTCGGTTTCTTCTGGCCGATGTCGGTATAGAGTGTGCGGAGCCGGTGGTTGGATCGCGGCAGGACGTGATCGCTGAAGAGGAACGCCAGGATGGCCAGGATCGATCCGGACACGAGCAACGGGCGCATGATGCGGCCGAGGGAGATACCGCCCGCCCGCATGGCGGTGACCTCCGCGTCGCCGGCCAGCCGGCTGACCGCGTACAGCACGGCGATCAGGACCGCCATCGGCAACGTCATGGCGACGATAAACGGAATGGACAGCAGGAAGACTTCGGTGATCACCGACCAGGGGAGGCCTTTCCCCGCCAGATCACTGAACCGGCGCGCGACCTGATTAATCAGCAGAAACCCGGTCCATGCCCCCAGGGCGAAGAGAAACGGGCCCAGGTGCAACTTCAGGAGGTAGCGACTGAGAATCGACATCGATGGTCGTAACTCATGGACTTGTAAGGGGTTGGGTGCTCCGCTATATTGCGCCACCACTCCACTCCCAGGGCGTACCCCGATCCGAACCTGAAAGTGTCCGGCAAGGTAACCGCGCTGGCCGCCGCCCTCCTGTGCCTGGTCGGCGGCCGACTCGCGGCGCAAGCTGCGCCGCCCGATTCGCTACCGCGGTTCCGGCTTCGCCTGCCGTACGATTCGCTCGTCCCGTCCCCGATGCCCTCGCTTCGTCCGGGCGGACGGATCGGCGCACGGACGACGCCGTCGGTCGTCGGCGCGCGCTGGGAAGCAGCCGTGCGGGCCGCGATCGTTGCCGCGCGCGCGGCGCGCCGCCAGCCCGGGCTCGCGCCGCCGGAACCCGCCGCCGCCGATTCGACGCCGGCGTTCGTGGAGCCTCCGCCCGGGTTCCCGCCGCCGGGGGTCGAGCCACCCGTCGCGGACGCGCCGAGCGGACTCGACGCGATCTCACAATATGCCGACATCGGGCTCCAGCTCCGTGCCCGTTTCGAGATGAAGGTCGATCAGCTGCGGAATCAGCGTTGTACCGCCGCCGACGCCGTGAATCCGCTGTCGGGCTGCCAGGGCGGCTTTCCCACCCCCGCGCTCGACCAGCAATTCAATGTGCGGGCGGGTGGTGTCATCGGCGACCGATTCCACATGAATGTCGACTTCGACAGCGAACGGGAATTCAGTGCGAACAATAACATCCACGTGTACTACGAGGGACTCGAGGACGAGATCCTTCAACGGGTGGAGGTTGGGAACGTCTCGTTCGCGGCGCCACCATCCCGGTTCATCACCGCCAACATCCCGGCCAACTCGTTTGGCGTGCAGGCTGAGGCCCAAGTGGGGGCGTTCGCGTTCCGGTCCATCCTGGCGCAACAGAAAGGGTCGCAGCTTCGTTCGCGGGTGTACTCCGTCGGCGACCAGACCACGCAGCCGGTCGATCTGGAGATCCGAGATCTCGATTTCGAGGCGGGGCGGTTCTTCTTCGTCGTCAATCCGCGGAGCCTGCCGGGATTCCCCGACGCCGACATCCTCACGCTGGGCGATGTCGCCCTGAGCCCCACGATCAGGCCTGTCGAAGTGCGGGTCTATCGGTTGCGTGCCCAAACCACGTCCGGCGCGAACCCCAATCTCGGTGGCATCGATGCGATCGCGTTGCGCCCGGACGGCCCGCAACGGGTTGGGCCGTTCCCGTGGGAACTGCTGGAGGAGGGCCGGGATTACTTTATCGATCCGACCGGGTCGTGGTTCGCCCTCTCGAACCGCGTCGGCGAGCAGGATTTCCTGGCGGTCTCCTACATTACCGCCGCCGGCGACACGATCGGCACGTTTCCCGCCGTCAACGGGCGGATCGACACGCTGGAACTGATCTACGAGCCGCGGCGCGGCCCCGAAGTGGCCACGTTCGATTACGAGATGCGCAACGTGTATCGTGTGGGCGCCAACGACATCCAGCGCGAGACCATGGCGGTGTCCCTGGTCGTGAACGAGTCCGAACAGCCGTTGGGTGGTCAAAGCACCTACCTCTCGCTGTTGGGCCTCGCCGAGCAGAACGATCCATCGGCTATCGATCAGTTCAATCGGGTGTTCCCGCGCACCCGCGACCCCAGCGGCGGGGCGCCGATTCGCGACCTGTTCCTCATCTTTCCGCATCTCCGTCCGTTTGCGGACGCCACCAGGCTCTCCCCGGGTGAACGGAACGACTCGCTGTACCGGACCCCGACCTACCTGTTGAACACACAGGGACCGCCGCCGCGATTCCGCATGCGGATGCACTTCGAAGCACTCGGGGCCGGCGACCGCGCCACGCTGTCCCTTGGCGCGCTCGGCGTACGGGAGGGAAGCGAGAAGCTGTTCATCGGGAACACCGAACTGCGGCGAGGCGGCGAGTATGAAATCGACTACACCATCGGACTCGTCACCTTCCTGAATCCCGACTCGCTGTTTCGCGGGGCCACGCAGGTGCGGGCGCAGTTCGAAGAGAACGAGTTCTTCGATATCGCCCCCACGAGCATCATGGGTCTGTCCACCACGTATGACCTGGGCGCACGCGGCCAGATCAACGCCATCGGCATGCTGCAGCGCGAAAGCAGTCTGCTCACGCGGCCGCAGTTGGGTTTCGAGCCCAACTCGAACTTCGTCGGCGGCCTGAGCACGCAGCTGACGTTCCGTCCCGATGTCCTGACCGACATGCTCGACGCCCTGCCGCTGGTGAGTACCAGCGTCCCGTCGCGCCTCACGCTCGATGGGGAGATCGCGTTCTCGCGCCCGAACCCCAATCAGGCGGGCGAGGCGTTTATCGAGGAATTCGAAGGGGCGGCGTTCCGGCCCGTCGCCCTGGTCGAACGGGCCTTCCAGCTCGGCAGCCGCCCGGAATCGGGATTGGGCCTTCCGGCCACCCACCTCGGGTCGACCGGGGGCTTCGACGACGCGGATGCGGTGCCGATGGTGTGGCAGAACGCGATCCAGGTCGGGAACGAGGTCCTGCGGTTCGAGCCGCGCGACATCGATTCGACGATCCGGCTGACGGGCGCCGCCATCGAATTCGAAACCGTGCTCTGGCTGACCATGAAGCCCGACACGGTCGGTGGTGTCCCCGATCCGGTGAGCGGTACACCGCGCTGGTTCCGTCCCCACAGCCCCGGCCCCCGCTGGCGCAGCCTCTCCCAGCCGCTCGGTGGATCGGGCATCGGGATCGACTTGTCCCGCACCGAATTCCTCGAATTCTGGGTGCTGGAAGACGCCGACCGCTCCGCCCGCCAACAAGGGGCGACGTTGGTACTCGATTTCGGGACCGTGTTCGAGGACGCGGTGGCGTTCGGGCCGGACACGCTGCGCGCCACGGGTGGCGATACGGTGTTCACGGGTTTCCAGTTCCTCGGCCGCGGGCGCCTCGACACGGAACGCGACACCCTCACCAACGTGTTCAACGCCGCGGTGCACGACGTGGGTATTCATGGCGACCTCCTGCCCAGCATCGTCGACGCCGCGACCGGCGAAACCATTAGCGACCTGCCCACCTGCCTGTTGACCCCGGGCGCCGGGCTGCCGGTGTTCCCCCAGGGAGATCTCGGGGCTCGTTGCACGCGGCGGAACGGGTCGCCCGATAGCGAGGATCTCAATGGCGACGGCCGGCTCGATGTGACGGTGGGGGCCGCGCGGGAGGACGTGTTCCGCTACGTGTTCCCGATCGGGGATGACCGTTTCTTCGTCCGGAGCGGCGTATCGCTCGCGGACTCGCGCGGGCGGGCGGTGGTATGGCGGTTATACCGCATCCCGTTTCGGGAGGACACGATCCAGATCGGGACACCGAACATCCGCCAGATCGAGTCGCTCCGACTCACGGTGGTCGCTCCCGATCGCGGCAGTCAGGAAGCGGAGTTTTTCGTCGCCCTGGCGCGGATGCGACTCGTCGGAGCTCCCTGGCTCAAGCGCGCCGCCAGCCCGATCGCCGGCCTCGGTGGGAGCCGCGGCGAGTCCCACGGCGAGGTGGTGGCGTCCGTCGTGACGACCGAGAACCAGGATCTTGGCTACACCCCACCGCCGGGCGTGATCGACCAGGCCGACCGGCTCGGTGCCGGATTCGATTTTGCCTCCCAGCAGATCAATGAGAAATCGCTGCGCCTGTTGGCGTCGGACCTGCGAACCGACGAGCGCGCGGAAGCGTTCCGGCGCTTTACCGACGAAGCCGACAAGAACTTCCTCCGCTACCGGGAACTGCGGTTATGGGCGCGGGGTCGCGGGCCGGGATGGGAGGACGGCGACCTGGAGTTCTTCGTCAAGGTCGGACGGGACGAGCACAACTTCTACATGTATCAGACCCCGATCCGGTCGTTCGATTGGGAGCCGGAGGTCGTGGTCGACATCGAGCGTTGGCTGATCCTGCGTGCGAAGATCGAATCCGCGTGGCTGCGCGGGGAGCCACCGTCGGGGAGCGTCGAGTGCGGCGGCGATCCCGAGGCGTTTGTCGCCTGCGACGGCCGGTACATCGTGCAGGTGCGCGATCCGGCGGTCTCGCCGCCCAACCTGGCGCGCGTTTCGGAGGTCGCGGTCGGGATGCGGCGGGTTGCGGAACGGGTGTTCATCGCGCAGGCGGAGTTGTGGGTCGACGACATTCGGCTGGGCGACGTCGTCGATGACATGGGCGTTGCCGGCGCCATCGATGCGCAGCTGCAAGCGGGCGACGTGTTCAACGCGAACTTCGGCTACTCGACCAAGGACGACCGTTTCCAGCAACTCGGGGAAGACCCCAGCTACGTGACCGACGGGCTGATTCAGCTCGGCGGGACGATTCGGCTGGAGAAGTTCGTTCCCGGCGCCACGGGGAAGTTCAGTCTCCCGCTCTCGATTCAACGGACGCGGAGCACGGCCGATCCGTTCTACCTGAACCGATCGGACATCCGAGCCGACGGCATTCGAGATCTCCGCCAGTCTCGCACCGCGTCGACCAGCTATGCCCTTTCGTACCGCCGATTGTCGCGCGGATCGTCGCTGGCGGAGAAGCTGTTCGTCGACCCGTTCGCCGTGACGGGCTCCCTCCAGTCGGGCCAAAGCACGACACAACTGTCGGATGCGGAGGTGAGCAACAAGCAGCTTCGTGTCGACTACATCAATGTTCCCGCCGACGTGAGCGTCAAAGCGTCGCCCGGATTCCTCGACGGGATCGTGGGGGGATTGCCCCCGTTCATCAGCCGGAGCCTGTTCGCCAAGTCGCTTCGGACCTCCCGACTGCGCCTGACGCCGTTCGCGGTACGGGGTGGTCTGCAGTTCAACGATAGCCGATCGAGCAGGTTTGCCTATCGCGTGCCGGTCACGCTGGCATCCGATTCGGCGATCCTGCCGCTCGAGAGTCTCAACCGGACGCTGCGGAGTTCCGCGGGAATCGATGTCCGGCCATTCCGCTCGCTGTCCTACCGCATCGACGTGAGTTCGACCCGCAATCTGCGGGACTACGGTGACACGACCACGGTCGGCCGTTTGTTGGGGCGCGAGCGCCGCAGCTTTCTCGGCCAGGACGTCGGGTTCGAACAACTGCGGCTCATGACGATGTCGTTCAACGTCGCGCCGGTGGTGTCCAGTTGGATGCAGCCGCGCTTTCAGTTCGCGTCGTCCTACAGTTTCAATCGGGATCCCAACGCGCGGCAGCCCGTCCGCGTGGAGTCGGATAGCGCCGGTGGGTTTCGTTCGTCGGAGACGCTGGGCAACACCCAGCGTCGCGAGATCGGCGCGACCGTCAACCCCCCCAATCTCATCGCCGGCGTCACGGGCGACTCCAGCGTCGTGACCCGGCTCTTCCGGCGGCTCCTCCCGATCGACGGCGCGCTGACTCGGGATCTGCGGTCGAGCTTCAACCGGCCGCCGTTCGACGCGAACCTGCACTATCAACTTGGCCTGGGCGGGTTCGATGACTTCCTCGAGGTCAATGGCGTGCCGGCCACCTCCGCGGCCGAGTCGCACGCACGCCGTCTGACCTCCGGCGTGCGGCTGCCGTTGAACGTCACGCTGCGCGGCAGCTACGAGGATCGAGAGACCTCGACCTGGTCGCGGCGGGGTCTGAGTGACGAACAGTCGCAGGTGGTGCAACGCAGTCGGGAGTGGCCGTCGGGATCGCTCAGCTGGACGCACACCCCGCGCTGGTTCATCAAGCGCGCGATCTCGCTGATGTCGGTGAATGCGCGCGTGAATCGGACCAAGACCGAGAGCGTGCAGCCGGGGCTCGTTGCCGGGACCTCCGGGACCGGGACGGCGAACATCACCCGGTCGTTCGCCCCTTCGGTGAGCGTGACGTGGGTCGGCGGGATTACGTCCAGGCTGCAGCATACCTCGACCAGGTCCGACGCCGTCACCTCGGGCAACGTCACCCAGCGGGACCAGAGCGAGTGGGGCGCCACACTCAATTTCTCGTTTCTGCCGCCCCGTGCCCTGGTCCGCCTGCCGAACGATATCCGCAGCACGGTGTCCTACAATACGTCGACCGTCACCGTCTGTCTGTTATTGGTGGATGCCGATGAGTGCACGTCGATCTCCGATTCCCGGCGTTCGTCGTTCGATGTCCGGATGGACACCGGGTTCTCGACGCAGGTGCGATCAGGGCTCAGCTTCAGTCTGATCCACAACGAACAACGCCACACATCGACCGAGACCCGTCAGGTCGTGTTCACGATCTTCGCCGAGGTCCTACTCGTGTCAGGACAAATACGATGAAGCAAATCAGCTGCGTGCTGGCGTTCGTCATGCTCACGGGATGTGGCGGCGCTGGGGCGGTCACCCAGTTCGATGGGGATTCCGCGTTGGGATACGTCCGGCAACAGCTGGCGTTCGGCCCGCGCGTTCCGAATACGCCGGCGCACCGCCAAACGGGGGACTGGATTCTCGCGCAGTTGCGCCGCGCGGCGGACTCGACGGAAGTCCAGGCGTTCGATCACGTCACCACCTCGGGCGACACGTTACGACTCCGCAATTTCATCGGCCGTTTTCGACCGACCGAGCCGGCGCGCGTCGTGTTGTTGGCCCACTGGGACACCCGGCCGCGCGCGGACCAGTCGGCCAATCTCGGGGCGCAGCGCACGCCGATTCCCGGTGCCAATGATGGGGCATCCGGGGTGGCGGTGTTGTTGGGAGTGGCCGACGTGCTGGCTCGGGTGCCGCCATCGGTGGGCGTCGACCTGGTCTTCGTCGACGGTGAGGACTACGGCGATTTTTCCGGACCCGACGTGTTGCTCGGATCCAGGTATTACGCGGCGACCCTCGACGCCGACCGGCTTCCGCTGTACGCGGTGGTATTCGACATGGTCGGCGACGCGGACCTGGAGATTCCGCAGGAACCCAACTCGGTCTCCGCCGCTCCCGAAGTGGTGAACCGGGTGTGGAGCACGGCGCGGGATCTCGGATACGGTCGCGTGTTCCGTGACCGGATGGGCGGACCGATCACCGACGATCACATCCCGTTGATTCAGGCCGGCGTGCGCGCAATCGATCTGATCGATTTTTCTTACGGACCCGGCAACGCCTACTGGCACACGCTCGAAGACACGCTCGACAAGGTGAGTGCCGGCAGCCTCAAGGTGGTGGGCGACGTGGCGGTGGCGCTGGTGCAGTAGCCCGTGGCGCGGCGGCGTCATTTTGCGCCGCCGGGCGACGCGGCGGCACCGCCGCTGGTGCCCCGAACGCCCATGCTCGGTGCATGGCAACTCGCGACGACCGCCGCGCGGCGCTGGTCCTGATGGGCCTGGCCCTCGTGGGCGTACTGGTCCGCGCGGTGCGCGGCGGAAGTACGCCGCCGGGCGCCGTCGCCTATCGTGCAAGCCCGGCGCCGCGTCCGCTGCGCGATTCGGTGGCGAGCCGGTCCAGCAGGCTCGCGCGCCCGCTCGGGACGGGTGAACGGATCGATGTCGACCGGGCACCGGCCGAGGAACTGGTGCGGCTTCCCGGTGTCGGCCGAGGGCTCGCCGGCCGTATCGTTGCCGACCGCGAGGCGCAGGGGCCGTTCGGCTCGCTGGAAGGGTTGGGGAGGGTTCGCGGCATCGGTCCGGCGGCGCTGGAACGGCTCGGGCCGCACACGACGTTCCGGTCGCGGGCGGCGCGGTCGCCACCTGCGGGCCCGGCGCCCGTTCCCATCAACCGCGCGAGCGCGGAACAACTGGTTGCCTTGCCCGGTATCGGTCCGGCGCTGGCGGCTGCGATCGTCGAAGAGCGCCGCTCCGGCGGGCCGTTCCGCTCGCTGGACGATCTGGCACGCGTTCCGGGTCTCGGGGCTACGCGCATCGCGCGATTGAAAACGCGTATCGTCATACCCTGACTACAGATACCTTGACACTACCTAGGGGTCCGGTACTTTACCGAAGTCGGCGACTCGGCCCTTGGCGTACGCCCGCTTCCGTTTCATCGAAGGGTATCCATGGCAACAGCGGCACCCAGTACCGTTCGGTTAGGCGACCTCCTGGTGCGCGAAGGCCTGATCACGCGCGAGCAGCTCGACCAGGCGCTCACGGAACAACGCAACACCGGGATGCGGCTGGGCTACTCGCTGGTGAAATTGGGGTTCGTGCAGGAAACCGAGATCACCAAGATGCTCGCGCGACAGTATCGCATGCCGGCGGTCGATCTGTCGCGCTTCGAGGTTGACGAGAAGATCGTCAAGCTGGTCCCCACCGATGTCGCGGTGAAACACATGGTGCTCCCGCTCAAGCGTGACGGGCGCACCCTCACCGTGGCGATGGCCGATCCCACCAACGTGGGTGTGATCGACGACCTCAAGTTCATCACGCGCTACGACATCTTTCCCGTCATCGCCGGCGAGTACACGCTCAAGACGGCCATCGAGCGGTACTACGAGCAGACCGATGCGCAACTGCAGAATCTCCTCAAGGACATGGAGGACGAGGACCTCGAGGTCATCGAGGAAACGGAGGACGAAGCGCCGGTTCAGATCGGCGACGACGCGCCGGTGGTGAAGCTGATCAACGGCATTCTGACCGATGCGGTGAAACGGGGCGCCAGCGACATCCATATCGAGCCGTTCGAGCACGAATTGCGCGTGCGGTATCGGATCGACGGGGCGCTGCAGGAGGTCATGAAACCGCCTATCAAACTCAAGGCGGCGCTCACCAGTCGCGTCAAGATCATTTCCTCGTTGAACATCGCCGAACGCCGCGTGCCGCAGGACGGGCGCATCAAGCTGAAGATGGGGAAACGGGTGATCGATTTCCGGGTATCCACGCTCCCGGTCATCTTCGGCGAGAAGATCGTGATGCGGATCCTCGACAAGGGGAACCTCACACTCGATTTGTCCAAGTTCGGTTTCGAGCCGAAGCAGGAAAAAGACCTGATGAGCGCCATCCTGAACCCCTACGGGATGGTCCTGGTCACCGGGCCCACGGGGTCGGGCAAGACCACGACGCTCTATTCGGCCTTGTCGCAGGTGAACAACATCGAAGTGAACATCATGACCGCCGAAGATCCCGTGGAGTACAACATCTACGGGATCAATCAGGTCCTGGTGCGCAACGAGATCGGGATGACCTTTGCCGCGGCGCTGAAGGCGTTCCTGCGGCAGGATCCCAATATCATCATGGTGGGTGAGATCCGGGACATCGAAACCGGCGGCATCGCCATCAAGGCGGCGCTCACCGGCCACCTGGTGTTGAGTACGCTCCATACCAACGACGCCTCGTCGACGATCACGCGCATGATCGACATGGGCATCGAGCCGTTCAACGTGTCGAGCGCGGTCAACCTGATCGTGGCCCAGCGTCTGGTGCGGCGGATCTGCGTGGACTGCAAGGGCGACCACGTGTACGCCGCGGACGAACTGGCCGCGCTGGGACTCACGCCGGAAGCGGCGGAGGGCATTGCGTTCAAGAAGGGGACCGGATGTGACACCTGCGGCGGGACGGGGTATCGTGGTCGTGCGGGGCTGTACGAAGTCATGGCCCTGTCGCCCGAATTGCGCCGGCTGATTCTCCGGGGGGCGTCGACGGCGGACCTGCAGGATCAGGCGGTGAGCGAGGGCATGCTCACGTTGCGGATGGACGGGATGGTGAAGGTACGGAAGGGTGTGACGTCACTCGAAGAAGTCGTCAAGGAGACGGCGGCGGGGTAATCCATGACCGGACCGGAGGGTGATCAGGCCGTCAAGCCTCAGGGCGTGAACCTGCGGGCGCTGCTCGAGGAGATGATCGAGCGCGACGCGTCGGATTTGCATATCACGGCGGGCGAGCGTCCGAAGTTCCGTATTGACGGTGAGATCACCAACTCGAAGCTCGAACACCAGCTGAATCCGAAGGAAACGCTGCAACTGGCGTATTCCGTGCTCACGGAAAACCAGAAGAAGCGGTTCGAGACCGACGACGAGTTGGATTTCTCCTTCGGCATTCAGAACCTGGCGCGGTTCCGCGGCAACGTCTTCAAACAGCGCGGCTGTGTGTCGATGGTGATTCGGCAGATCCCGTTCTCGGTCAAGACGTTCGACGAGTTGGGGCTCCCACACGTCATGGCCAAGCTGTCCGAGCGGCCGCGGGGCCTGGTCCTGGTCACGGGACCGACCGGGTCAGGCAAGTCGACCACGCTGGCCGCGATGATCGACAAGATCAACCGCGAACGCCGGGGCCATATCATTACGGTCGAGGACCCGATCGAGTTCATCCACCGTCACCAGAACTGTATCGTCAATCAACGGGAGATCGGGACCGACACGCAGTCGTTTGCGAATGCGCTGAAGTACGCCCTGCGGCAGGACCCCGACACGGTGCTGGTCGGCGAGATGCGGGATCTGGAGACGATTCAGGCGGCGCTGACCATCGCGGAAACCGGACACCTGGCCTTTGCGACCCTGCATACGAACTCCTGCGCGGAGACCATCAACCGCGTGATCGATGTCTTCCCGTCGCACCAGCAGTCGCAGGTGCGGGCGCAGCTGGCCTTCGTGCTCGAGGGGGTCATCACGCAGACGCTGCTGCAGAAGGCCTCCGGCAAGGGGCGGCTGATGGCGTGCGAGATCATGGTGGCGACCCCGGCGATCCGCGCGCTCATTCGTGACGACAAGGTCCACCAGATCTACTCGGCGATGCAGTCCGGCAAGAAACACGGTATGAAGACCCTGGCCGATTCGCTGTACACCCTGTACATGTCGCGCGATGTCTCGCTCGACGAGTGTCTGCGCGTTGCACCCGACCAAAACGAGTTCCTGCGCATGATCGGTGAACCCGCCCAAGGTGAAGACGAGGGTGGGGCGCGGGCCACGGCCGGGCGCCGCTAGCCCCGACGGAGACGGACTATGCCAACCTTTGAGTACACCGCGCGCACGCAACAGGGCGAGGAAACCACCGGGACGATGGACGCGGCGACTCGCGATGAAGTGGTCGCCAGTCTCCGCAAGAACCGCATGGTGCTGGTCCGGCTCCGCGAGGCCAAGAAGGCGGCCCGCGCCAAACGCGTCCCGACCCGCGACGTCGTGATCTTCACACGGCAGTTCGCGACGATGATCAACTCCGGCCTCCCGCTGGTCCAGGCGCTGGACATCCTGGCACAGCAGACCGAAAACGCGGCCCTGGCGGAAACCACCAAGCAGGTGGTGTACGACGTGGAGAGCGGCAACACGCTCGCCGATGCTCTCGCCAAACACCGGAACGCGTTTACCGATTTGTACGTGAACATGGTGGCCGCCGGCGAGGCGGGTGGTATTCTCGACACCATCCTGCTGCGCCTCGCCACCTTCCTCGAGAAAAACGACGCCATTGTGCGCAAGGTCAAGGGCGCCATGATCTACCCGGCCGTGATCTTCTCGGTCGCCGGGATCGCGATCCTGGTGCTGCTGATCTTCGTGATTCCGGTTTTCCAGGACATGTTCGCCTCGGTGGAGATGGAACTGCCGTTGCCCACCAAGATCGTCATCGGATTGAGTGACGCGCTGCAGAGCTATTGGTGGCTGTTCGGCATTATCGCGGGGTTGTCCGTCGCGGCCATTCGGAAGTACTACGAGACGGACGGCGGGAAGCTGGTCATCGATCGCCTCATGCTGCGCGCGCCGGTGCTGGGCGACCTGCTCAGGAAGTCGGCGGTGTCCCGCTTCACCCGTACCCTCGGCACGTTGATCTCGTCCGGCGTCTCGATCCTCGATGGGCTGGAGATCACCGCCCGTACCGCCGGCAACCGGGTCATCCACGACGCGGTCATGGAGTCGCGCGGATCGATCGCGGGCGGTGAGACGATCGCCAACCCGCTCGAGAAGTCGGGCGTCTTTCCGCCGATGGTGACCTCGATGATCGCGGTGGGTGAAGCCACCGGCGGCCTCGACGAGATGCTGACGAAGATCGCCGACTTCTACGACGACGAGGTCGACGCCGCGGTCGGCGCCCTGCTGTCGCTGATGGAGCCGATCATGATCGTGGTGCTCGGCGTCATCGTCGGTGGCATGATCGTCGCCATGTATCTCCCGATCTTCGGGATGATCAACACGGTCCAGTAGCGCGGGATCCTGCGCGTAACGGCGGCCTCCTCGGTTCCGGGGAGGCCGCCGGCGTTTGGGCTTGTTCCGCGGCGAGCACCACGCTATCGGTTCGCTATGCGCGTGTTCGGCATCCACGACGACAAGACGCTCGCCCAGTTCCATGACGTGGCGTCCCGGGCGGCGGCGGCGGCGCTCATGGCCGACGGCCACGTCGGATACGTCATGCCGATCGGCGGGGTTGCCGCGTATCGTGACCGGATTTCAGTCGTGGGCGTCGGGTTCGACATCGCCTGCGGCAATGCCGCCATCCGAACCGACCTGACGACCGATGCGCTTGCCGCCTCGCCGGCCCGGCTCAGGCGCGAGCTCGACCGCCTGGCGGATCTGATTCAGCGGACCGTGAGTTTCGGGATCGGCCGGAAGAACACGTCCGGCGACGCGCCGACCGACCACCCGCTGTTCGACGCTGCCGCGTGGGACGCCGTTCCGGCCGCGCACCGCGACCGGCTGCGGGACAAGGCGCGGGCGCAGCTCGGTACCGTCGGCAGCGGCAATCACTACGTCGATCTGTTCGAAGACGAAGTCGGCGCCCTGTGGGTCGGCGTGCATTTTGGCAGCCGCGGGTTCGGCCACACGGTGGCTTCGGGCTTTCTGGCGCTCAGCCAGGACAAGGCGTGGGGCGCGCGGGCGCCCGAGCGGGAGGTGCTGCTCGACGTGCATACGCCGCTCGGTGAGGCGTACTGGCACCTCATGACCCTCGCGGGGGGCTACGCGTACGCCGGCCGCGAGTGGGTCGCGCGGAAGGTGGTCGAGCTACTCGGCGGCGCCGAGCGGGAGTTGGTGCACAACCATCACAATTTTGCCTGGCGCGAAACGCATGACGGCGAGGACCTCGTCGTGGTGCGCAAAGGCGCCACGCCGGCGTTCCCGGGGCAGATGGGATTCGTCGGCGGGTCGATGGGGGACGACGCGGTCATCGTGCGCGGTGCCGAGCCCGGAGACGATGCGACGATCGCGCTGCAACGGGCGGCACTCTACTCCACCGTGCACGGGGCGGGCCGCGTGATGTCCCGCACGGCCGCCGCGGGGAAACGGACCCGCAGGGGCCGGGAAAAGTCGTCCGGCCGTGTCACGCCCGAGATGATGCGGAGCTGGGTGGACGGTAAGGGCGTGGTGTTGCGCGGCGGCGGCCTCGACGAGAGCCCCCACGTATATCGCCGTCTGCCCGACGTGCTTGCCGCGCAGCGGGGGACCATCGAGATTCTCCATACGCTGCGGCCGTTGATCGTCGTGATGGCCGGGGCCAACGAGTTCGATCCGTACAGGGACTGACCGATGACAGACCGTATCGCGAAGACCGACGAGGAATGGGCCGCGCAGCTTACCCCCGAGCAGTACCGCATCGCACGGCAGAAAGGCACCGAGCCCGCGTTCTCCGGTGACTACTGGGACGAGAAGACGCCGGGTACCTACCGCTGCGTCGCGTGCGGAGCGGAGCTGTTCTCGTCGGACACGAAGTTCGAGTCGGGCACCGGCTGGCCCAGTTTCTCCGCGCCAGTCGATCCCGCCCACGTGGCGACGCAAGAGGACACGAGTCATGGCCTGCGCCGCACGGAGGCGCTCTGCGCGCGCTGCGATGCGCACCTCGGGCACGTGTTCGACGATGGCCCCGATCCGACGAGGCTGCGCTACTGCATCAACTCCGCGTCGTTGCGGCTGGAACCGCGCGCCTGACCGGTTAGCGACGGGGAGGTTGGGATTGCCTACCGCCACTTGTGCTAGGGCTAAGGGCTAGGCGGGTCGGCGCGAGTGTGCGCGTGCGCGGCCAAGGCCGCGGCTCGGCGCCGGCCGCTGCAAGCGGCACTGTGGGCGCTGAGGATCTAACCGCCCTCGATCGCGCCCGTCGCGACGACGAGCAGCGCGGACGCCATTTCGCCGCGGGTACGCTCGGGAGACGCGCCAGTCCCTTCGCGTTCCGTCCCATACGGCGCGCGGCAGTATTCACCGGTATCCGCTCGGTCACCGCGAGGCTCGCGATGACCAGACACTCCAACCATCCCAGCAGTTCTTTCGGCCGCGGTGCCGCAGCGGGCCATCGCCAGCGGAGCTGTCGTTCGCTAAGCTCCATCGTCGCTGAGACCGACTGCACAGTGGCCGGCGTGCCCTCCAAGTAGCCGCGTGTCGCGACCCGAATGAACCGCCTGATCACGCCAGTCGACGGGTCGACAATCGACAGGGCGATCTCTGAGGCCCGGGTGGCAGGCTCGCGTTTCTCCGCAGACCGAATGAAGTCTCGGATCCGTTCCAGATCCTGTGGACCACCTGACCGGCCACACACCAGGGCGTTCGGGGCGACCTCCAACGCCGCCGCTGTCAGTCCGACGGAGTGAAGGGACGCCGGG